>Ga0138256_10002970_pt1 | contig 18128 bp, 11 predicted proteins | sample KNB2016incub_MG_FD_105486 | JGI IMG/M metagenome (GOLD analysis project Ga0138256, IMG submission 105486) | Active sludge microbial communities from wastewater in Klosterneuburg, Austria - KNB2014incub_MG | ecosystem: Engineered > WWTP > Activated sludge > Unclassified | place: Austria... | reverse complement strand
GGTGCTGATGGTACACACCTTGAAGTGCGATCCGCAGACCACGTGGGACCAGTATCCCTGCGGCGAGTGGGACTACCTGACCTACCATTTCATCCACGAACACACGGGTGTGCTGGACAGCACGGCGCTGCAGCACCCCTTCTTCAAAGTGGGTACCGCGGCACCGGATACCGTGCGCTCGTCCGACCTTCCTGCATACCATTCCCATCAACGCTGGAACATCCACGCGAACGTGGATTCCATCAGTAATGGCCTGTTGAGCACCGTGGGCAGCGCCGACACCACCGATACGGAGACCTTCACCTCCTTCAAGCGGCGCGGCCAATACCTCTACACGGCCCAGGACCTCGCTACGGCGGGCCTGGTGGCCGGACCTGTGCACGAGTTGCGCTTCCATCCCATCGGTCCCGGCGAGGCGATCATCGACCGCTGCGTCATCCGCATGAAGAACACCACGGACACGGCCATCACCCGCTTCGTGGACGCGGACCTGGTGACCGTTCTCGACCGCGCCCTTCCTGTGGATACACTGGCCTTGGCGCTCACAGTGCCATTCGTCTGGGATGGGACGAGCAACGTGATCGTGGACATCGCCAACGAAGGCTGGGACGAGACCCTGCTGCCCGTGATCGAGGCGTCCCATGCCGCGCCCGGAACGGCCTTGCGCGAGATCGGCCCGGACAATGCGCTGCGCACCGACAATGACTTCCTCGGCATCGATGCCACCCCGCTGGCCGTCCTGAACAACGCGGTGACCATCACCTTCCGCACCTATGGCGCGCCACAGCTTCCAATGAACACCACGGTGCTTGAAGCCGTGGGTGCTAATGGCGAACGCATCGTGAACATCCACCTGCCGTGGGAGAACGGGCGCATTTATTGGGACGCCGGGAGCGACGGCAGCGCCTATGATCGGATCGACAGGGCCGCCAACGAAACCGAGTTCGAGGGCAGTTGGACCGATTGGGCATTCGTGAAGAACGCGAACAGCGGCAGCATGAAGATCTACAAGAACGGGGCGCTGTGGCATTCGGGCACGGGAAAGACCAAGCCCCTGAACGGGATCGTGCGCATGCGCGTGGGCAGTGATGCCAACGGAGCCAATCCCTGGCCGGGCATGATCGACGGCCTGAACATCTTCAGCACCGAGGTGTCCGCAGCCACGATCGCTGAATGGTACGATCGTAAAACAACATCCGCCCATCCGGACTTTGCTTCCCTGCTCTATTCTGTCGAAATGGATGAGGGTGGCTACGGCGGCTTCCCCACCTGCGCCAATGCCGTGGGCGATACTAACCAGGTCTGGCTCATGGGCACCGTGAAGCGCGAGGAACGCCCGGCCACCGCGCTGTTCCGCAATGTGCAGGATCCAGGTACACGCCCCGTCATCACCTTCGGGCAGGGTCAGTACGCCGTTGGTTTCGATAGCACCATCACCGCTTTTCCCCCGCACGACTATCTGCCCCAACTGTCGCGCGAGATCTTCGCGGTGCAGGGTAACAGCGTCGTTCCCGTGGACACCGTGTTCGGCATTTCCGCAGGCTGGACACATTCGTATGCACCGGATGGAACGGTCCTCGATTCGGTCTTCGCGGATGGTCCGCTGCACATCAACGACACCCTGCACTACTTCGGCGTACCGTACGAGGTGGTGAACAACCACGAGATCGGCCGCTACATCACGCCATACGGTATCGGCCTCAGCCTCGGACCCCAAGGCTTCAGCTGGGTGTACGATGTGACGGACTACCAGTACCTGCTGCACGACAGCGTGGAACTCAGCGCTGGCAATACCCAGGAGCTGATCGACCTCACCTTCTTGATGATCGAAGGCGATGCGCCGCGTCCCTTGGTGAATGTCCAACGGCCTTGGGGGGCCATGAGGAGCTACAGCTACGCTGACCTGAGCGATAACACGCAGCTCGCGCCCGTCACAGTGGGTCTGCACGAGGACGCCGACCAGTGGATGCTGCGCAGCCGGTTGACCGGTCACGGCCACAACAGCAACGATGGCAGCTACCCGCACTGCTGCGAGTGGAAGGACAACACGCACTACCTCACGGCTGATGGCCAACCAGCGGACGAGTGGCACATCTGGCAGGAGAATGATTGCGCGAATAACCCGGTGTACCCGCAGGGCGGCACCTGGCTTGGCAGCCGCGAAGGCTGGTGCCCGGGTGATCTGGTGAAGGACCGCGATACCGAACTCACCTCCTTCGTCACCGGCGATAGCCTGACCATCGACTATGCGATCACACCCGTCCCGCAGAACAACCTGGGCATGGGCGGCGGCAACTACGTGATCAACATGGACCTCTTCGAGTACGGTGCGCCGAGCCACGCGTTCGATGCGGAGATCTACGATGTACGACGCCCCAGTGACAGCGGCCAGCGCAGCCGGGAGAATCCGATCTGCAACGACCCCGTGGTCGTTTTGCGCAACAACGGCACGGAGGCCATCAGCTCCGTAACATTCAACTACAATGTGAGCGGAGGGGAGGCGATCTCCTACACATGGAACGGAGCGCTGGCGCCCAACCAACGTACAGAGGTGGAGTTGCCGGTGTACGCGCCCGGCTTCTGGGCAGGCAACGGCGAGAACTTCTTCGAGGTGCACATCATGGGCGTGAACGGTGACGGACCCGATGGCTACGCGGCGAACGACCACTACCGCACGCACTTCGAGATGCCCGTGATCTATCCGGAGAACTTCCTGATCTGGTACAAGACCAACAACCGGCCGCAGGAGAATCAACTCTTCGTGCGTGACATGTTCGGCAACGCGGTATTCAGCAGGACCGTGCATACCGCGAATACCACGTACAAGGACACGCTCGATCTCCCTCCAGGGTGCTATGAACTGGAGTTCACGGACAGCGGGAATGACGGGCTGAGCTATTGGGCGGATCCGGATGCGGGTTCGGGCCTCTTCCGCTTCAAAGCCGTAGGCGGGTCCATCCTGCACAGCTTCGAAACGGAGTTCGGGCACCGCATCTACACGGCTTTCGGGATCGGGACGATCACCGGGATGAACGAAACGAACGTCCAGGTCTCCTTCACCGCGCGGCCCAATCCGAGCGACGGGCGTTTCACGCTCACCGCCGAAGGACTATCCGGGCCGGCCCGCCTGGATGTGGTGGACGCGACCGGTCGCCTTGTGCTGAGTACGGGCCTCGCCTCGTTGGATGAGCGGAGCATCCCGCTGGACCTGACGAACGAAGCGGATGGCATCTACCTCGTGCGTCTCGTACACGAAGGAGGCACTTCCCTGCTCCGGCTGGCGAAGCGCTAGTTACATTTCGCAGCCTGCCGTCGCCTCTCCCTCGACGTGACAAGGTGATGGGACCCGCGTCCCATTCATCCGCTACGACCACGCGCCGCAACGGCCGGAGAAAAACGAACAGCCATGCCCATCCGAATGACGCCCGATGAGGGCCAGGAACAGAATCAAGGCCCACGTCCCAGCCGCGGCGGTGGTGGCTTCCCCGGAGGAGGAGGTGGTGGTGGCCTTATCGGCATGCTCTTGCCGATGCTGTTCAAGAACCCGAAGCTCCTGATGATCCTGCTGGTGGTCGGCGGCCTCTTCTATTTCATGGGCGGCAGCAAGGGCTGTTCCGGGGCGGGCGGAGGAGGAGGCATCACCGATGTGGTAAGCGACCTCTTCAACAAGGGCGCTACGCTCGATCCCAAGGAGTACGACAAGGCCGAGGTGTTCGAACCGCTGGCGGACAATGTGAAGAACCCCTTACCGGAGAAGGTCTCACTGGAAGCCTTCGCTCCTCCCCGCCTGAACCAGGGACAACAAGGCTCCTGTGTGGCCTGGGCCAGCGCCTATGCTGCCCGCAGCATCGTGAACAACGCGGCCACGAAGCAGAGGCCGACGACCGAGTCGGCCTTCAGCCCGAACTACCTCTACAACCAGATCAAGATCGAGAACAGCGGATGCCAGGGCAGTTACCTGATCCGTGCCATGGAGAACATGAAGGCCGGCGGTGTGGCCCCATGGAGCAAGTTCGCCCTGTACGACGACCAGGACTGCAGCCGACCGCCGACGGCCGAAGCACGCGAGGTCGCAAAGGCCTATCGCATAAAAGGCTTCCAGCGCTTGAGCAAGAGCGACGACCCGCAGAGCAAGGTGGATATGCTCGCTATGAAGCAGCAGCTCAATCAGGGCGCGCCCGTGGTCATCGGCATGATGGTCGGCGGCTCTTTCATGCAGGAGATGGAGGGCCAGGAGAAGTGGATCCCCCAGGAAAGTGACTACCAGATGCCCGGCTTCGGCGGCCACGCCATGTGTGTGATCGGCTACGACGACTTCAAGTTCGGCCAGGATGGTGGCTTCCAGATCATGAACAGTTGGGGCACAGGTTGGGGCAAGAACGGCATCGCCTGGGTCAGCTACAACGACTTCGCCTACTTCGCCAAGGAGGCCTATGCGGTCTATCCGCAAGGTGAAGGCGTGGACGTTAAACCCACCCGCTTCGACATGCGCTTCGGGCTGGCCGTGGTGGACGCGAAGGGGAATGCCACCGGCGAGAATATCCCATTGACCCGCGAAGGTGGCCGCGTCTTCCGCACCGCGCAGCCCATCGCCAAAGGCACGCGCTTCAAGATCGAGGTGACCAACAACGCCGAGTGCTACACGTACCTCTTCGGCGAAGAGACCGACGGCAGCACCTACACGCTCTTTCCGTACACGCCGAAACACTCCCCATATTGCGGCATCACTGGCACGCGCGTCTTTCCCAAAGACCACAGCTTGACGGCGGATGAGGTCGGCACTACGGATGTCATGGCCATCGTGGTGTACAACCAGCCGATCAACTATCCGCAGGTGAACGAGGCCATGAAGCAGAACCCGGCCAAGGGACTGGAGGCCAAGCTGACGGCGGCACTCGGTAGCGAGCTGATCCCCGCCGACCGCCTCACCTACAGCGACGGGCCCACCTTCGGCGCCAGCGGCCCGGCCAGCGGCAACGCGGTGGCCTTCGTGCTGAAGGTGACCAAGCGGTAAGAAGGCTGAAGGGTGAAGGCTGAAGGGTGAAGGGTGAAGTGGATCCGCTTCAAACCTCACACTTCACCCTTCACACCTCATCTTGCGTTCAGTGCCCGCGCCGCTACATTGCACACCCTTTCATGACGTACCTGGCCCGGCGCCGTCACCGCCCCGGCGATGGTCGTGTTCGCCGCGAGTGCTCCTCAAACCCATACCCACACCCATGAAACCCACCTCTCTTCGCGCCCTCTGCATGGTCGCCACGCTGCTCGCGGCCAGCGCCGCCATCGGCCAGGATCCCTGTAGCACTGTTTCCAGCCTTGCATGCGGGAACAGCGCGATCACCACGCTCAGCGGGACAACCTCGTGGACCTCGCAGAGCCTGTGCGGTTTCGCACGTACGGGCCAGGCCCGGATCTACAGTTTCGTACCCTCGGCCACGGGTACATACTCCATGACCATCAGCGCCAACAGCCTGAGCGACTACGCCGCCTTCAGTTGGGCCACCAGCTGTGCCCAGGGCGCCACATGGACCTGTGAGTTCGACGTAGAGCCCGGGCTCACCGGAACGGGCACCATGAGCGGCACATGGACGGTGGGCACCACCTATTATCTGCTGTGGCGCGGGGAGACCACCGGCATCACTGGCAGCGTCTCGTGGAGCATCGGATGCCTGGCCCCCTGCTCGCCCGGCAGTGCCAACGGGTACGCATTGTGTACCAATGGCACCGTGCCCCCGGGCGACGGGCTCACCGCCCCCTCTTGTGGTGCTGACATGGAATTGGTGAGCACCTTCGTTTTCCCCGGCAGCAACTACCCCAGTACGAGTACTACACCCACGCTGGTGAGCACGCTCACCGTGCCGCAACTTCCAGTGGGGGCGGTGGTCACGGGCGGCACCATCAACTTCTACGGCATCACCGCCACGTCCCCGTCATGGCTGGCCGAGATCATCGTGGACCTGCATGGCCTGGTGGAGGCCACGGGCGTGCAACTGGACGCGACCGAGGGCCCTGGCACCGTGGCCAGTGTAAGTGGCGAGCTCACCCCCCCCTTCGAGGGATGGAACGCCGGCGGCACCGTGGAACTCTGGGCTTACGAGCTGTACGATGATCCCGAGGTGAGCCCTGATGGCACCATCGGCAATGTGGTCCTGCAACTGGAGTTCACGCTGCCCACGCCCCTTTGGTTCGACGCCCCGACCGGTGGCAACCTCGTAGCCGGCGGCACCGTTTTCGATCCCGTTTCTACGGGTATCGTTAGCACCGCGAGCGCTGGGACCACCACGTTCTATGCGGCCTGCAACCTCAGTGGCCAATGCTCCGAGCCTCGCGCAAGCGCGACGATTACCGTCAATACGTGCAGTGGCATCGCCGTGTCGCCCAAGGTCTTCCTGGAGGGCAGTTACAACCCGGCCACGGGACTGATGGGCGATGCGCTGCGGAGCGGCGGCCTGCTCCCTACGACGGAACCCTACACGGGCTTGGGCTACACGCATGTATCCGGCGGTGGCGAAACGGTGGCGCCCGCCGTGCTCGCCATCTCCGGCAACAACGCGGTCGTCGATTGGGTGATCGTGGAATTGCGTGACAATGCCGTGCCCACCACGATCGTGGCCTCCCGAAGCGCCTTGCTCCAGCGTGATGGGGACATCGTAGCGGTGGATGGCAGCTCACCGGTCACCTTCACCGCGTCGGCAGGCACCTACCGGGTGGCCGTCCGCCATCGCAACCACCTCGGGGCGATGACCCTCAACGGTGTGGCCCTGAGCACCAGTCCGGCCACCGTGGACCTCACCTCAGCCGCCACGGGCACGTACGGCACCAACGCACGCAAGAGCATCACGGGCACCTTCCCCGCTCTGGCGCTCTGGGCCGGCGACGTCACCTTCAACGGCCAGGTGAAATATACCGGTGGAGGCAACGACCGCGACCCGATCCTCACCACCGTGGGCAGCACCACGCCCAACAACACGGTGACCATGTACAGCACCCGCGATGTGAACCTGAACGGACAGGTGAAATACACCGGCGGCGCCAACGACCGCGACCCTATTCTGATCAACGTGGGCAGCACCACGCCGAACGCCACGCGGACACAACAGTTGCCGTAGCGCGGGGCCGGATAGAAGAAAGCGGAACGGCGCTCCGGTACACCCGGCGCTCCGTTCCGCTTTCCCGTGCCTCAAACCGGCTCCGCCGCCAGCTCGTGCTCCCGCGCCCCGGTGATACGCACTTGAGCGAAGTCGCCGATGCGCAGGTGCCCGGTGCTGGTCGGGATCAGCACGTCATTGTCCACCTCAGGTGAATCGTGCTCGGTGCGCGCGTGATAGGATCCGCCCTCGGCCTTGTCCACGAGCACACGGAACTCCTTCCCCACCTTCCGCTGGTTCAGTTCGAAGCTGATGCCGCCCTGCACCTCCATCATCTCCGTGGCACGATCCTGCTTCACCTCGAAGGGCACGTCATCCTCCATGGTGAAGGCGTGCGTGTCCTCTTCGTGGCTGTAGGTGAAGCAGCCGAGGCGATCGAAGCGCATCCGCTCGATCCAACGAAGACCGTCGGCGTGGTCCTCTTGCGTTTCGCCGGGAAAACCCGCGATGAGCGTGGTGCGGATGGCGATACCGGGCACGCGATCACGGATAGCGGCCACGAGCTTTTCCGTCTTCTCCTGCGTGATGCCCCGGCGCATGCGCGTAAGCATCCGCGTGCTCCCGTGCTGCAGCGGCATGTCCAGATACTTGCACACGTTGCTCCGCTCGCGCATCACGTCGAGCACCTCCATCGGGAAGCCGGACGGGAACGCGTAGTGCAGGCGGATCCAGTCGATGCCTTCCACATCGCTCAGGCGATCGACCAATTCGGCGAGGTTGCGCTTCTTGTAAATGTCCAGGCCGTAGTACGTGAGATCCTGCGCGATGAGGATCAACTCCTTCACCCCCTGCACGGCCAGTCCTTTCGCGTTGGCCACGAGCTGCTCCATGGGCGTGCTGATGTGCTTGCCGCGCATCAGGGGAATGGCGCAGAAGGAGCATTTGCGATCGCAGCCCTCGCTGATCTTGAAGTAGGCGAAGTGCGCGGGCGTGGTGAGCAGGCGTTCACCCACCAACTCGTGCTTGTAGTCGGCCTTCAGGGTCTTCAGCAGCCGGGGCAGGTCGCGCGTGCCGAACCAGGCGTCCACTTGCGGGATGCCCTCCTTCAGTTCAGGAGCGTAGCGCTGGCTGAGGCAGCCGGTGACGTACACCTTCTCCACCAGGCCCTTGTCCTTGGCCTTGGCCCAACTGAGTATGGTGTCGATGCTCTCCTGTTTGGCATTCTCGATGAAGCCGCAGGTATTGATCACCACCACATTGTGCTCGCCGCTGCCGCTCTCGTGATCCACGGTGATGCCGTTGGCCTTCAGTTGGGCCATCATCACCTCGCTGTCGAAGGTGTTCTTCGAACAGCCGAGCGTAACGACGTTGACCTTGGTGGGCTTGAGCGTGCGGGCTTTCATGGTTCAGCCCTTGAACAGTGCCTCCGTGAAGGCCTTTTTGTCGAAGACCTGCAGGTGGTCCATGCCCTCGCCCACCCCGAGGTACTTGATGGGGATGCTGAACTGGTCGCTTATTCCGATGGCCACGCCGCCCTTGGCCGTGCCGTCGATCTTGGTGAGCGCCAATGCGGTAACGTCGGTAGCTTTTGTGAACTGCGCCGCCTGCTCGATGGCGTTCTGGCCTGTGCTTGCGTCGAGCACCAGCAGCACCTCGTGCGGGGCATCGGGGATCACCTTGCGCATCACGTTGCGCACCTTGGTGAGTTCGTTCATCAGGCCGGTCTTGTTGTGCAGGCGGCCGGCGGTGTCGATGATGACCACGTCCACATCCCTGGCCTTGGCGCTCTCCACGGTGTCGTAGGCCACGGCGGCGGGGTCGGCGCCCATGCCTTGCTGCACCAACGGAACGCCGACGCGCTCACTCCAGATGCGCAACTGGTCCACGGCCGCCGCTCGGAAGGTATCGGCAGCACCCAGCAGCACGCTCCGGCCCTCCTTCTTGAAGGCGTGGGCCAATTTGCCGATCGTGGTGGTCTTGCCCACCCCGTTCACGCCCACCACCATGATCACATAGGGCCTGATCGCGGGATCCACCGGCGCGGGGTCCTTCATCAGTGCGGCGATCTCCTCGCGCAGGATGTCGTTGAGTTCGCCGGTGCCCACGTACTTGTCGCGCTTCACGCGCTCCTGGATGCGACCGATGATGCGCAGGGTGGTTTCCACGCCCACGTCGCTCTGCACCAGGGTTTCCTCCAGTTGATCCAGCACTTCATCATCCACCTGGCTCTTGCCGGCGATGGCACGGGCGATGCGGCCGAGGAAGCCCTCGCGCGAGCGCTGCAGGCCGCTGTCGAGCGCCTCCTTCTCGGCGGCCTCCTCCTTGGCCTCTTTCTTCTTGCCGAACAGTCCGAAGAACGCCATGCGGCTATCGGGATACGGATGAATGAAGGGTCATGGCGTGCGAAAGGCTTCCCTCCTCGCGGCGGAAAGCCTTCTCAACACGGGGTACAGATGATCACTTCTTGCCGGAGAACGCCTTGTCGGCATCCTCCTGCGACATGATCTGCTCGGCGAACGCGTAGCCGCCGGTGCGGTCGTTCTTCACCATGCGGATGACCTTGACGAACACCTTGGCGTCCGCCTTCTTCAGGGTAGCAACTACCTTCTTTGCCATGGCTTACTTGATCTCTTTGTGGACGGTCATGCGGCGCAGGATGGGGTTGTACTTCTTCAACTCCAGGCGCTCGTTGGTGTTCTTGCGGTTCTTGGTGGTGACGTAGCGGCTGGTGCCGGGCTGGCCGGACGCCTTGTGCTCGGTACACTCCATGATCACCTGTACGCGGTTGCCTTTCTTGGCCATTGGTCAGCGTGTTGCGGGGTTCAGGCCTTGTAGAAGCCTTTGGCCTCGGCCCGCTTGAGGGCTTCGGCGAGGCCGATCTTGTTGATGGTACGCATGCCGTTCACGCTCACGCGGAGGGTGACCCAGCGCTTTTCGGCCTCCAGGTAGTATTTGCGGTCCTGGAGGTTCGGCGCGAAGGTGCGCTTGGTCTTCACGTTGGAGTGGCTCACACTGTGGCCCCCCATCACCTTTTTGCCGGTGATCTGACAGATACGGGACATGGCTTTCCGGATTCGGGCCGCGAAGATGCGGAAAATTCCGGTCGGTGCTACAGAGGAAGAAGTGACGCGTGATGAGTGGCGACTGGCGAGTGACCCGTTGGGGCCGTGGATACCGCTACTCGCCACGCGCCACTCATCACTCGTTACTCACTGGATGTCAGGCGTTTTCGCAGCATGTTCAACCCGCTCATGGCGGCCCGCTCGATCACCAGCTCACGGCTGCCGGGAAAATTGCCAAGCTTGGCGGACACCCCATCGGGACCGGCCACAGCGACCCATACGGTGCCAACAGGCTTATCGGGCGTGCCCCCATCGGGACCGGCGACGCCCGTGGTGGCGATGGCCCAGTGGCTGCGCAGGGCGGTACGCACCCCTTGGGCCATGCGTTCGGCCACCGGCTGGCTCACGGCGCCGTTCAGTTCCAGCATGTCGCTGGGGATGCCGAGTTCCTCCATCTTCACGGCGTTGGCATAGCTCACCACGCCGCCGATGTAGTAGGCCGAACTGCCGGGTACGGCGGTGATCAGGTGGCTGAGGTAGCCGCCGGTGCAGCTCTCCGCCAGGGCAAGCGTTTGGCCGCGCTCCTTCAGCAATCGCCCAACGGCCTGACCCAGGGTGCCGTTGCCCTCGCCGAAGATCAGCTCCGGGATGAGTCCGTAGAGCGTTCCGGCCTGCCGGTCCACGCGCTGGCGGGCTTCGGCCGCATCGGCGTTGGCGTAGGCCGAAAGCCGCAGGCGCAGCATGCCGGGCGATGGCAGGTAGGCCAGCTTGATCCCCTCGGCGGCGAGCCCGTCCTCCCAGGCCTCGATGCGGCGGGCCACCTGGCTTTCGCCCATGCCCGCCGTAAGGATGGTGCGGTGTACGATCGTCGGCGGGCGGAAGCGCTCGCGCAGCATGGCCAGACCGTGGTCGCGCATGATGCCGCGCATCTCGAAGGGCACACCGGGCATGCTGAGGAAGACGCGGCCGTCCCGATCGAACCACATCCCGCTGGCGGTGCCGCGCATGTTGGGGAGCACGGTACAGCCATCGGGCAGGTCGGCCTGGGCACGGTTGGCCTCCAGCAGATCGGCGGCGCTGCGGCCCATGCGCTGGAAGAGGTCCACGATGTGCTGTTCCACCTCGGGAAAGCGCACTAAGCGAGTGCCGAAGAACTCGCAAAGCACATGCTTGGTGAGGTCGTCCTTGGTGGGTCCGAGGCCGCCGGTGATGAGCGTGATGTGGGCCGTGGTGGTGCCCAGCGCATCGAGGATGGCGGCGCGGTCGTCGGCAATGGCACGGACGCGCACAGTGCGGATGCCGATGAGGGCCAGTTCCCCGCCGATCCAGCCGGAGTTGGTGTCCACGGTCTGGCCGATCAGGATCTCGTCCCCGATGGCGATGATCTCGGCGGTGATCTCGTTCATGCGCGTGGAAACGGCGCAAAAATGGGCCGTGCGAGCCGAAACAGGGCGAAAAGGACCCTTCGCGGGGCGCCAGCGGGGATCTTTCTTGCGATATTGGCGGCCCTCTCCCACTTTCACGCCCTGAATCTACCCGTCCCATGTCCATCACCCCGGCCAAACTCGCCTCCGTCTACAAGGAGCTCCGCAGCGAACTCGGCGGCTTCCAGAGCGACTACTTCGGCCTGCTCTACTTGGAATCGGAACTGCACCTGGCCCGCCAGGAGGCCTCCAAACAGATCGCCTTCGGCCCGCACGACCATGGGATCGACGGCTTCTACATCGACACCAAGAAGCGGACACTCAACCTCTTCATCTTCCGCCACACGCGGCAGCACGACCAGTTCCGCACGGGCTACGACGCACTGATCAGTGACGGGCTGGATGAGCTCTTCGGCGATGCCGCGCCCGACGAGGAAATGATGCGGCTGCTGAAGAAGCGGCTGAAGGAGGAGGCCAAGGGCATCGAGCGGGTGGTGTTCCAGTTCATCTTCCTGGGCGACCCCGCCGAGGCCGAGCGCAGCACCGTGCTGGACAAATTGCGCGAGGACCTGGAGAACAAGCAGCACCTGATCAACGAATACTTCGGTGGCCGCGCGGTGACCATGGTGGTGGTGTACCGCAGCAGCACCGGCCGCAGCAGCGAGGCCCGCGAGCACCGCACGCGCGAATTCAACCTGGACATGGACAGCGTGCTGGAGGCCAGCGGCCCCGGCAGCGAGAACATGCACGTGGGCTTCATGCGCCTGTGGGACCTGCACCAGATGCACAAGGCCATGGGCGACCGCTTCTTCGAGCGCAACATCCGCTACGGCATGCCGGACACCAGCCCCGCCAACCGGGCCATGGAAAAGGCCTTCAAGCAGATGCTCGTGGACCAGAGCGCCGACGCCAGCCGCTTCCTCTTCGACCACAACGGCGTCACCTTCAGTTGCGAGAAATTCAGCCAGAACGGCGATGGCGGCGTCACCATCCTGGAGCCCCGCCTGCTCAACGGCGCGCAGACCATCACCACCATCGGCCGCTTCCTGGTTAAGCTCGAGGACCACGCGGACATCAACCGCATCAAGGAGCGCCTCAAAAAGATACGCGTGCTGGCCAAGGTGGTGAGCGACGCCACGGACAACTTCGTGGTGAGCGTCACCATCAACAACAACCGCCAGACGCCCATACAGCCGTGGAACCTGCGGGCCAACGACCTGATCCAGTTGCAACTGCAGGACCGCTTCCGCGAACTGGGCATCTTCTACGAGCGGCAGGAGCGCAGCTTCGAAGGCCACACCGCCGAGGAACTGGAGGAACTGGGCATCGTGGAGAACAAGGCCATCGGCCTGCTGAAGCTGGCGCAGACCTTCCTGGCCAGCGAGGGCGAGATCGACAAGATGCGCAGCATGCGCACGGCCTTCGAGGACGACAAGGTGTACGAGCAGATGTTCAGCCCCGGCCGCCTGAACGCCGACCCCAAGCGCATCGTGCTCTGCTACAAGAGCCAGGAACGCTTAGGACGGATGACGCGAGAGATCGTGGAGAAGGGCGCCACCAAGTACGCCTTCCTGCCCAAGGCCCGCCTGCTGCTCTTCGCCCTGATGTGCCAGGCCCTGCTCAACGAGGCGAACGCGGAGAAATTGGCCGAGGAGCACGGCAAGGACATGGTGCTCAGCGCCGACTACACCAAGCTCCTCTACAACCTGGCCAGCGCCAAGTGCCGGCCCATCCTCAGCGAATTGATCGCCTTGCCGCAGTACGCCGACAAGGTGGCCGAGGACCGCTACGACTTCCTGCGCACCCACTCGGCCTTCAAGCACGCCATGAAGATCGCCGAGCAACGGTACGGATGGAGCACCAAGCGGCTGCGCTGAGGACGGCTTCCGATCCTATCCCGTAGCAAGGCCGCCCAGGCCATGGTAATGGGGAGGAGAGCATTTCGCGTCCGCCAGGTACATCCCGCCATCCTGCGTTCCGGAGCGCGGTGCTACTCGATGATCAGTTTGGCGCCCCCGAGCCATGTGCTTCCGCTGGTGAGGTGCAGGTAGCATACCCCCGCCGCCAGCCCCCGCAAGGTCACCTGGTTCTCGCCCAATGCCGCTTTCTGAACCAACACCTCCTGCCCTTGTGCGCTCACCAACCGAAGGCGGAGATCATTGGCGAAAGGCGAACCCGCAGGCAACGTGACCTTCGCCACAGTGCCCCCGTGCGCCGGGTTCGGAAACACCGACAATGCATCCCGCAAGTTGGTGGCCTGTACCGTGATCGCCGTACTGAAGTCATCGCAGCCCGGTACCAGGCAGCCCATACTGTCCACCTTCACCACCCATACATCCTGCCCGTAGCCCGGCGGGCAGTTCGCAAAATCGTAGCAGCCGTGGGTCATGCCGCAAGCGATGAAGCCGTTGTCCGGCGTGGGGATCACATCGCGAAAAATGCCGATGCCGTCATTGATCAGGCTGTCGTAGTACACGTAGGTGCGCATCCACAGGCTGTCGCCACCGGGCGCGGTACGCAGCAGCACGCCCTTCAGGTAGCCGACCGAATCGGGTTCTTCGTAGCCGCCTGCCGCGATCGTTCCCAAACCCGGTCGCACCTCCTTGGCCGTCGTGAGCCCGGCCACGGCCAACGGACCATAATATCGCTGCCAAACGAAGTGCCCATCGAACTGGTCCAACTCCGCCTGGTACATCCGGGCAGCATAATCATTGGAAACATTGCCTGTGGCGCTCGCGATGATGGGGTTGCCATTGGACAAGGTGGTCAGGTGCGCGGCCGGTTCGTTGAAACTCGTCCCCCAATGCCGGCTCCACACGGTGTCCCCATCTCCATCCACACGGAATACCCACAGGTCCTGGTTGTTTGCGGCCACCCGGAACTGCCCTCCCACGAAGTAGCCCTCAGCGGCCGTGGTGTCCACGCTGATCGCGTTGCAGGTTGGATTCGCACCGCCATAAGTACGCTGCCACTGAACGTTGCCCACGTTGTCCGTTTTGACCAGGAAGGCTTCAACGAAATCACCGCTCGCATCAGCGGCCTCCCCGGCCAGGATGTAGCCTCCGTCCTTGGTCCGGTTCACCTGACGGCCGAGCCAGCTATCGTCCTCATGGCCATACTCCCGCAACCACAAGGAATCGCCGTTCGCCGCGTACCGGATGATCGCCGCCTGCTGTATCCCCGACGGCGGATAAGTGTTTCCGCCGATGGTGACACCTCCATCGCTGGCCAGGACCGAATTGTTCGCCCACCCTCCATAGACCGAACTCATACCGTAGAGCATCTTGCTTTCGGAAAGCACATCGCCTTGAGCATTCAAACGGATCAAGGCAGCAGTGATGTAGAGATAAACAGAATCATCGTAGTTCGTGTTCGCTACAACGGCATATCCATCAGCCCCGTTCTGTTCAATGCTGTATGCGAATTGACCATACTGTTGGCCGAAGAGGTCATACCGTCGATTGAAAGCCTGATCCTGGGCCAGCATACGCTGGCCCAGGATCACGACGATCAATGCTACGTATGCGGCGCGCATGCTCACCGGACGATCTCGAATTTCAACGAAGCCAGTTGCACGCCATCGGCATACAGCCCACCCAGGTACAGGCCCTTGGTCAGGGTGGACGCTTCCAGTTCCACGATCGCGGCGCGCTGCGCTACGAGCTGGTCGCGGATGATGCGCCCCGCCGCATCGGCGATGCGCAGGGTGGCCTGTTCCATGCCTTCGGGCAAGCGCATCACCACGTACACAGGCTGCCTGCCGTCCGAGGGGTTGGGGAAGGCGGCCAGCAACTGCAGCGGCGCTTGGGCCCAGCCCTCCGTCCAACGCATGGCCCGGTCCTCACCGGGCAGGATCAATTCATCAGGGAAGGGGCCCTCGCCGAGGGCCTCCAGCCAGGCCCGCGCCTGCGCCTGCCCCGGGGCGCCGCTGTAGGCCAGGGTCTGCAGCAGCGCCCGGTCCGATGTGCTCACTTCGTGCAGGCCCTGCCCCGCGATCGCCAGGCCCAGGTAAATGGACAACACCTCCATGGCCCCGTCCGGCTCGGGCGCCAGCAGCAGGTCGTCCACGATCGCCTTCGCATCCGAATAGTCGCCCTTGGCTATCAATAACCCGAGCCGATTCACCGGAAGGCCATGCTGTGGGTGCTCCGCTTCGCGGTCCAGCGCGGTTTCCAGAGCGGTATCACTCCCGTCCATCAGCGCCTCTTTCGCCAGCGCGTTCAAGGCCCGTTCGCGCCGGTTCAGCCAATGGCCCATCTCGCTCTCCATGATGCTCAGGGTGCTGATGCCATCGCCCTGCGCGCCCTCTACCAGTTGCCGGTAGTAGGGATCGATATCGCTCTCTTGCAGCATGCGCATCACCTCCGGTTGCAGGGGCACGTTGGCCAACAGGGCCTGGGCCAGGTGCCACGGGTTGAGGGCCGGTTGGCGGGCGAAGGCCAGCGCCCACACATCGCTGCTCACCTTCGGCGCGGCCAGCATCAACTGGTTGCGCACGTCGTAGCTGCTGTGCGCCGGGTCGGCTACGTACGCTTTCAATCCTTCGGTATCGCCTCCGTCGCGCTCCTCGTCGTACACCTCCTTCAGCAGCGCATGGTTCTGCTCCGCTTCCAGCATCACCACCTCGCCACCGCCACCCGTGAACAGGTCGGTCTGGCTGTTGCAAGTCAAAGGATCGGTGTACGAGAAGTAGCTATTCTGGAACCAGTTGTCCAGCAAGGGCGGATCGGAGCGGCATTCAGGTCGAACTTTCTCGGGGGTGGAGTTCGGCTCGTGGTGCCAATAGGTAAAGAAGAGATTAGGCGCCGTTTGCGGTGCCCACAGGTGGTTTTCGGGGTTGCCACACGTGGGGGAGAACGTATTCCCAGCCGCGGTAGAGGCATTGATAAAACTGCCTTGCTTGTCCCCCACGCTCACTACGTTGCCTGTGAAGGCGATGTCGTATTGGTCGGGAACATCGTCGTAGGCGTAGTCGTTGCATTTGAACTGTAGGCCATCGCCGAAAGCCGGGCCGTCATTATCGCCTGCGATGATGGTGCCCACGGTGAGCTTGTCGCGGAAACGGTTGCGGTAGAACATGTTGGGCCCATCGCCGCTGTTGCTGATGTACATGCCGATGCAGGGCAGGGAGAAGTCGTTGATGACCGGCCCGCCGATCGTGTTCTCCTGTATCTCGAAACCGGTGCAGCCCGAAAAATTGAACCCGCGCGGGGTAGTGGCCTCTTCCGGATCCAAGGGCACATGCACCTCATTGTGGATCACAGTGGAGTGGGTGATGCCTGTCTGGTTGAGCCCCCGGATGTTCTCGGAGAAGATGTTTCGGACGGCATTCACGAACGTGCCCGGCACCCATGAAGCGATCCCCGCTGCCGTGAACCATCCCCTGAATACGTTCTGGGTCCGAATGGCGGGCGCATCGCAGGGGACAAGCCCCGTCCATTGCCCATCACACAATGGCAGGAGAGATACCGACGTGTTGTATGTCACGATCCCCTGGCTCCAAAGGGTCACGTCGGTGTAATGGTACGGGTCGTACGAGTTGGAGAAGGTGCATCCCCCGATCCGCAAATGGCCCACATCGATCGCGCGCAGTTGCACCCCCGCGCCCGGCAATTCATCATTCACAAGGAAGGAGCACCCGAAGAAATGTGTTTGGGTCTCTCCTCCATTCACTTTGGGGTTGTACGGCCGGAGCACCACACCGTACCAGTTGTTCACGAACCAAGCGTTATCGCAACGGACGATACCTCCGGTCTGGATCGGCTGGGTGTAGAGCGGCCACTCGAACGTGCCGGGTATGTATCCGGTGATCACACCGGTCCATGCGTTCTCCACCCTCGAATTGATGATGTCCACAGTACCCTGAGCACCGGACGCCTCGGACATGACGGGCACACCCAGCACCATGATGCCCTCCCATGTACTCTCGGGACAAGAGGCCAGGTTGGTGAGCAGCGCCCCATTCGTAACGATCAAATGCGAACCTGGATTCACCTGAATGATGGTCCGGTGGTCCATTTGCAAGGTGGCTGCGAAGCGGATGGTGGCACCATCAATGGTCAATGTACGGCCATTCTCTACGATGATCCATCCGTGCACATTCATGTCCACGCCCCACGTCATGTCGGTGGTCACGTGGTACTCGTTGTCCTGGTCCAGCGGGTAGTTCGCGTCGAAGTAGGTGTAATCCGCCAGTTCATCGCACGTGGACTGTGCGACACTCATTTCGGGCCAACCCAACGCCAGCATAAGCGCTGCTGCCATGCCTACCCTTGTCCCCTGCGACCTGCCAAGATCGATCGGTCGCCATACATTCACACGTGTTCGGATATTTTTCCTGTTCTCTTTCATGGCCAACTTGGTGTTTGACCTTGGCGGTGTTGCCAAGGGTTGGTTCACATCATGAAAAACGTCCGTTGGTGGAGCGGCGTAGCGAACGGGAGCGGAACGAAGGTAGCCGGGCACCCGATCCGCTGGCCGGCTGTTCATAAGTCGACAACCGGGCCCCGCCGAACGACAAAGCCCCCTGGAAACGTCCAGAGGGCTTGTCCTTC
>Ga0138256_10002969_pt1 | contig 18129 bp, 17 predicted proteins | sample KNB2016incub_MG_FD_105486 | JGI IMG/M metagenome (GOLD analysis project Ga0138256, IMG submission 105486) | Active sludge microbial communities from wastewater in Klosterneuburg, Austria - KNB2014incub_MG | ecosystem: Engineered > WWTP > Activated sludge > Unclassified | place: Austria... | reverse complement strand
GGCCTGAAGCGCAGCCTTCAGTTCGGCCTCACTTAATTGCGCAGGCAGATATTGCTGTATGATGGCTATTTCTTCTCTTTCAGTGACGGCCAGATCTTCTCTGCCTTGTTTTACATAGATATCCAGAGAGTCCTGACGTTGTTTTACAAGTTTTTGAAGGATTTTGATTTCATGGTCTTCATTGAGTTCATTGCCACTGCCATCTGTTTTGAACAAAAGGATGGCTGCTTTGATGGCACGAACAGATCGCAATGCTGCCTGATCTTTATTTTTCATGGCATCCTTCAGGTCATTGGTAATTTTTGCTTCCAGACTCATATCACTCGATTTTATTTTGATTGGACAATTTTATGGTTATATCAACAAAATCCTGCACACTTAGTTGCTCCGGCCGCTGGGTAAAAAACGGATCTTCGAGCATTGCCGGGTCATGTACCAGTGGTTTAAGGGTATTGCGAAGCATCTTTCTCCTCGAGTTAAAACTGGTCTTCACTACGGTTCTGAATAATCTTTCGTCGCAGGGCAAAGTATAATTTTCTTTTCTGACAAGCCTGATCACACTGGAATTTACTTTCGGAGGAGGGCTGAAACATGTCGGTGCTACATCGATGATGGTTTTGCCTTCATAATGCGCTTGCACGAGGACGCTTATGACACCATAGGTTTTTGAGCCGGGAGGAGCAACTACCCTGTCCGCCACTTCTTTCTGAAACATGCCCACCATCTCCGGGACCAGTTCTTTGGAGTTGACCATTTTAAAAAGTATCTGCGAGGAAATATTGTACGGATAATTGCCTATCAGATAAAACTGCTCCCCACCAAAAATTTTGGATAAATTGAGCTTGAGAAAATCCAGAAAGATGATCTGATCAGGATCGATGATTTTGTTTCTGGTCAGAAATTCTACCATATCCTGATCTGCTTCCACGACTTTAAGATGGGTATCGTGTTTTGCCAGGTACTTGGTAAGGACACCTTTACCGGGGCCTATTTCCAGTACATTTCTGATACCTTCGGATTTTAAGAGTCCGTTGGCAATTTTTTCAGCTATGTGTTCATTGACCAGAAAATGTTGCCCAAAGGATTTTTTTGCTTTCATATTTTATAAACTCGGGCAAAGGTAATCATTTCGGCACATTTAAATATCCAGTTGACTAACACCTATCATTTATCTTCAGGGATATCTAACTTATACCTTAATCCGGAGTAGGATTTAAGGACTGCTTTTGCACTTCCAACTGAGAGTGGAGATTCTATCAGAAGAGGTAGTTTATTGCCGTCATTGGACACCCAGACGTTCATGCGGTTTCCATCTTTAAATACATTGCCGGTAACCAGATCCGGTATCACCTTTATGGTATTGAAGGTACCCAGATCTTTTATTTCAAAATCCTTATATTTCCCTTCATATCTGACTTTTATAGGATAAATGGTTTCATCAAAAAGTATTTTGGTGGGGATCATATCACCAGGTTTGTAATTCGATATATTGATATTGCGCATAAAATAAAGCACTGAAAGCAGGTCATGGGTACACTGATGTATGATAATGGTTTTACGTTTAGCCGTTTCCCGGTTACGTCCATTAAAACTGATGGCAGTGAGCTGGTCTTGTCTGAAAATCAGGCTATCAAATTTTCTGTATTTTCCTTCTTCCACGATACGAACAAAATATCGGGGATACATCGTTTTTTTATCAATAACGCTGTGAAAATAGTCTCTAACCCTAAAAAATGCATCATAACTTCTGTAAGTCTTTCCAACTACAGTAATTTCATAGGTATCTTTGTTTTCTTTGATGTTAAATTCTGCTTCTCCGGCGGGTATCCAAACAAACTGCCAGTTGTAGTAAGCTTTGTACACCATTTTCTCGCCACCCTTGAATGCAGTATTTTCTATAACACAATCTGTTTCCAAAGTCATATCCGCCCCATCTTTATCTGCATGGATAAAAAATAGAGGAACTAAAAATAATAATATCACGATATAAAAAAAACCGGGTTTCATATGCAGTATTAACTCAAAGCTTTGTAAAAAAATTTCATTTCAACCTGAATATTCTTAAATTCTGATGTATTTTTACATTAAGTCAGCCTTAAATCCAGAATATTGCCCATTTCATAACATACTCTGCATCTTGGTTCGTATTTGTCTTTTTCGCCCAGTACGACAGTATCTGTCTCATCACTCAACCTATAAGAATGGGTAGCCAGATTACCACAATGGGGACAGATCGCATGGACTTTGGTGATATACTCTGCAATAGCCAGCAGATTAGGGATAGGTCCGAATGGGCGACCTTTAAAATCCATATCCAGACCGGCAATGATCACCCGTGCTCCTTTGATGGCCAGTTTTTGGCACACGTCCGGTAGTCTGTCATCAAAAAACTGGGCTTCGTCTATACCTATGACATTGACGTCTTTTATGTGATCAAAGATTTCCAGACTACTCTGTACCGGTATGGATGCAATGGCATTTTCGTCGTGTGACACTACATTTACTATATCATATCTGGTATCTTTTGACGGCTTGAATATCTGAACTTTCTGATTGGCTATTTTTGCTCTTTTGAGACGTCTGATGAGTTCTTCGGTTTTTCCTGAAAACATAGAGCCACATATTACTTCTATCCAGCCACTGCGCTGACCCTTAAAACTCGGCTCTAAAAACATATAGGTTCATTTTGGCACAAAGTAAAAAATAATTTGTCAGATTTTACATGATTTAGATATGACAACCTAAAAAACTTCGTTAATACATGATATTTTGTCATAAACGTTGACGGTATATGTGTTTGGTATAAAAATTGCAACACATTAAATAAATATTTAATATAAAATTTCAATTTTAAGAAACATATGGATACTCAGAGTTTTAATAAAAAATTAAATAAAATTTCTGCATTGGCAGATAATGGCAATGCTGATGGACATTTTTCATCGCTCGAAAGAGATTTATTGTTGAGTTACATACGCGAATTGTATGAAATAGTGCTCGATGGAAAACCAAATGTCATCAAATCCGTCGCGCATACTCATGTACCTATGCAAAAAGAAGAAGCCGTGCCAGCCAAAATACAGGAAACCGTTGTACAGGAGCATACCGAAGCCCTGGAGCCAGTAGTAAATATAGTAGAAACGAAACCGGAACCTGTTGCAATACATTCAGTAAACGAAAAACCGGAAGTGGTAAAGCCTGCACCAGAACTAAAAGCCGAGGCAATTAATCCTATTTCAACAATGAAGCACAATCCGGATGCTTTGGTTGAAATGTTTGCTGAAGAAAAAATAAATGACCTTTCGGATAAACTTGCCTCATCCCCGGTAAAGGATTTGACCAAGTCCATGGGTATCAATGAAAGAATTTTTACGCAGCAAGAATTATTTGGAAATAATCAGCAGCTATTTAATGAGACATTGCAAAGGTTAAATAACTGTCAAGATTTTGGAGAAGCAAAACAATATCTGGTAGAAAATGTAATATCTATTTATGATTGGACAAATGAAAATAAAATTAAAAAGGCCACGACTTTCATTAAGTTTGTCAAAAGAAAGTTTGCATGATATGTTATAATCAATGAAAAAAGAAATTTCTAATTTTATTTACAAAATCAGGTTCCCGATTATGCTGCTTTTATTGCTTTGGCTGATCGAGGCAGCAGATAATGTTCTGTCCCTTAATTTACACGTTTTGGGGATTTATCCCCGCGAATGGAGTGGATTTCCCGGAATATTTACCTCACCATTTATTCATTCCACCTGGGGACATCTTGCATCAAACTCTTTACCAATTCTTGTACTAACTTCCATAATGGTGTTGTTTTATAGAAAAGTGGCCACCCAATCTTTGATAAGCATTATGGTGGGAACGGGGATCATGGTATGGTTATTTGCAAGGCCATCATATCACATCGGAGCAAGTGGAGTCGTGTATGGATTGGTAGCATTTGTATTTTGGACCGGTGTTTTCAAGAAAAACATGAAGTCTATTGTGCTTGCTTTAATTGTACTTACGCTTTATTCCGGAAGTGTCGAGAGCATGTTTCCCAATGTTGAAAAAAATATTTCGTGGGAAAGTCATCTTTTTGGTGCAATGGTTGGACTTGTTACTGCTTTTGTTTTCAAAAATGTAATAGAAGATGATGAAAAACACTATAACACATCACCATGGGAAAATGAGCATACGATTAAACAATATTTTTTAGCCAGGGATACATTTGAAAAAACTAAAATCCAGAGATATTACGAATATCTGGAGGCAGAGCGGGTCAGATTGGAAGCGGAAAGAATCATCAGAGAACAAAACAATTTCAGCTAAGATATGCCATTTATACAACTTGATCAAAGCGCTGAAAAAGAATTGATACCAGGATTTCAGGCAAAACTGATTCATACCGATGGTCTTACTGTCGGATATTTCAGGATAAAAGCCGGGAGTATTCTGCCTGAACATCATCATATGCATGAACAAATCTCCAATGTTCTGGAAGGAGAATTTGAAATGACCCTCGATGGGATCACCCAATTATTAAAACCCGGGACGGTAGCCGTCATTCCATCTATGACAGTACATTCAGGAAAGGCAGTCACAGATTGTTACATCCTGGATATATTTAATCCCGTACGAGAAGATTACAAATAGAAATTATTCAATCAATATTTATTTCTATCAGGGTATTAAGTACTATATTTGCAGATATTTCCCGAATAAAAAGTCAATTCACCAAATCAAACCAAAGGGTATTTACGTTATTGATTAATATCTTTCAAAATGAATGTCAATGAATGACTTTTTTGACCATCTGATGCACGAGTTTGAGTTGCCTCTCAATAACCCTGTGCTGATATTTTCACTGATTCTTTTTATCATTTTACTTTCACCCATTCTACTCAAAAGACTCAATGTTCCGGGCATTATTGGATTGATCATTTCAGGTGTAATTATCGGACCACATGGCTTAAATATACTAGAAAAAACATCTGCGGTAGAACTTTTTTCCACTATTGGTTTGCTGTATATTATGTTTATAGCAGGTCTGGAGCTGGATATGAATGAGTTTAAGGCCAATCAAAACAAAAGTCTGCTTTTTGGTTTTTTGACTTTTATCATCCCCATTACCATTGGTTTTCCGGTTTGTTATTACCTTTTGGCATATGATTTTAATGCAAGCTTTCTGACCGCTAGCATGTTTGCAACACATACACTGGTTGCTTATCCTATCGTAAGTCGTTTTGGTATCTCAAAAAATCCAGCAGTAGCTATTTCCGTGGGAGGAACTATTCTGACAGACACGGCAGTATTGATCATTCTGGCAGTAATCATGCGAAATGCCAATGGCAATCTGAACGCTGAATTTTGGTATAAACTGGCAATTTCTCTTGCCATATTTTCTGTGATTATGTTTGTACTGATACCCAGGATTGCAAAATGGTTTTTTAGCAAACTTGAAAGTGAAAAACATGCCCATTATATTTTTGTATTATCCGTAGTCTTTTTTGCTGCCTTTCTGGCAGAAGTGGCTGGTGTAGAAAAGATCATCGGAGCATTTGTGGCTGGATTGGCACTAAATAAACTGATACCACATTCTTCCGCCTTGATGAATAGAATTGAATTTATAGGTAATGCCTTATTTATTCCATTTTTTCTAATTTCTGTAGGCATGGTGGTTGATACAAGCGTTATATTTAATGGGAATATGGCGCTCATTGTGGCTGGTACACTAACCATAGTGGCATTGCTAGGGAAGTGGATAGCTGCCTATTTTACGCAATTGATCTTCAATTTTACAACTTCACAAAGACAATTGATTTTTGGATTGAGCAGTTCCCATGCAGCGGCAACTCTAGCTATCATATTAGTTGGATATAATGCGGGAATTCTGGATGAAAATATACTAAACGGCACCATTATTCTGATCCTTATTACTTGCGTTGTAGCATCTTTCGCCACTGAAAAAGCTGCAAAAAAGATTATAATAACGGGCGAATCAGATGGTGATGCACTTCAAACTCCAAATACAATATCCAATGAGCATATACTTCTACCTATAGCCAATGTAGAAAGTATCGATAAAAATCTGGAACTCGCGTTGCTTATTAAAGATAAAAAATCTCCAAACCCTGTTTCAATCCTTAGTGTAGTTCCAAATGATCAGGAAGCTGAAATTAATATAATAAAATCAAAAAATAAACTTGAGCAGTATGTACGTCAGGGTTCGGCAGCTGAAACCAAAGTCAATGTAATCGCCACGATTGATCATAATGCCATGAGCGGTATCTCAAGGACATCAAGAGAAATTATGTCTGATATCGTGATTTTGGGATGGCCACAGAAAATGGGTTTTATGGAAAAACTGATGGGTGAAAAACTTGAAACCATTCTTTCCAATACGGACAAAACCATCTTCATAAGCAATCTGGAAAAGCCACTGATTTCGCTGAAAAGAATATCCCTGATTGCACCTCCACTGTCAGAGCTTGAAAACGGATTTTCTATTTGGCTGACAAAACTTAACAGGCTTGCTCAGGAATTGAGTATTCCGCTGATGATATATGGGGAAGCTAAAACGCATGACGCTATACTGGAGCAGACTAAAAAATCCAGTCTGAATATCCAACTCTCATTTACCATATTTTCTGAATGGGAAGACATTCTGATTATATCAAGATATATCAAAGAAGATGACTTGCTTGTGATGGTCACTTCACGGAAAGGCTCTGTATCCTACGAAAATGTATTGGAAAATATACCGTCCAAACTGGAAAAACATTTTGAGCAAAACAGTAAAATTCTCATATATCCAAGGCAGCAGGATTATAGCCATTTGTCAGAAAACTATGAAGATATTACCAGAGGTCCGTTATCTAAAGGTATAGAAACGATAGGAAAAGGTATACAAAGCATTTTTCGATTTGGTAAAAGTAGTGAGTAAGGAGTTAAATATTACCCTAATAAATTGAAATCATAGTAAATTTAAGCTTATGAAAAAGTCAGCTTTATATTTAAATATAGAAGTACCCGAGTCGGAAACGATATACATAGAGATTTATAAGAGCATGATTGGTGATTTGTGCATTGGTGCTTCAGATTTGGGGTTGAGATATATTAAATTAATAAAGGGCAAAACACCAGAACCTATACCAAATGAACATACTTCCAGAGCATTAATGCAACTTACTGAATATTTTTCAGGAGAAAGAAATGAATTCAATCTAGATTTAGATTTGAATGGCTACACCGACTTTTCAGTGCGAGTTTGGCAAAAACTTAAAAACATTCCATATGGCAAAACCATTTCTTACTTTCAACTTGCCAAAGAAATGGGAGATGTTAAATGTATCAGGGCTGCTGCTTCTGCAAATGGCAGAAACCCTATACCAATTATAATTCCTTGCCATAGAGTAATCGGCAGTGATGGTTCTTTGACAGGGTTTGCTTTAGGACTTGACATCAAAAGACAACTATTGACCCTGGAAAATCCGACCAAGTATAAGGACAATCAAATAAGTTTGGATTTATAATTCTGTTGGTAAAAAAGTAAAAACATGTATTGTCAAACCAGCATCTCAAACAACATTGGATTTGTATTGATGTGTTCAAAATTTATACCCGCAGCCACCATCCTATCCACCAAAGGTAGGTAATCGTCCTGACTTCTGAATTCCAATCCCACCAAAGCCGGCCCTGTGTCCCTGTTTGTTTTTTTAGTATATTCAAAATGTGCAATATCATCATCAGGTCCCAGTAAATTGAGAAAATCTCTGAGTGCACCAGCCCTTTGAGGAAAACGAATGATAAAGTAATGTTTCCTGCCTTCCCACAATAGCGCTCTCTCTCTGATATCTTCCGTGCGGGTGATGTCATTGTTACCACCACAAACTATGATTACGACATGTTTACCTTTGATCTCTTCTTTATAGTAGTCCAGTGCTGCAAAACTTATGGCACCTGCCGGCTCTACAACAATCGCCTCGTCATTATATAGCGATAAAATAGATGAACAAATCTTACCTTCCGGCACAAGAATAATATCATCAATAACTTTTTTACAAATTTCGAAGGTCATATCTCCGATTTCCTGCACGGCTATACCATCCGCAAAAGAATCTATTTTGTCCAGCCTCACCAATCTGTCAGCTTTCAATGATTCAGCCAGTGCCGGAGCACCTTCAGCTTCTACAGCGATGATTTTTGTAGCCGGACTCTTTTGTTTGAAATAAGAACCTACACCGGAGATCAATCCACCACCACCTACAGCTACAAACAAGATATCCACCGGACTTAACATTTCATCCAGTATTTCTTTCGCTACTGTACCTTGACCCGCTATGACTTCCTCATCATTAAACGGGTGTATATAGGGCAAATTTTCATCCGCAGAATGTCTTAAAGCTACCTTATTGGCATCATCAAAAGTATCTCCCACCAACCTGACTTCTATCCATTCACCTCCGAAGTGTTTAACTTTACTTATCTTCTGCCTTGGTGTAGTAGTGGGCATGTATATAAGGCCATGAATATTTAATGCTGAGCATGCAAAAGCCACTCCCTGGGCATGGTTTCCGGCACTCGCGCAAATGACCCCTCTGGCCATGGCGTCCTTGTCCATGGTTTTCATTTTATGATAAGCTCCTCTGATTTTAAATGATCGGACTACTTGCATGTCTTCTCTTTTCAGATAGATATTACATTGGTATTTTTTGGACAGATTGTAGTTTCTGATGAGTGGAGTTTTGCTGACCACGTCATGGATAATAATGGATGCCCTGTCGATTTTATCTGCTGAAATCATCTGTATAATCTTTTATTCAAAGTATAACTTTCCATTCCACCAGTTTTTCTCAATGATGGCATTGTTTCGGCTATAAAAGTTCAAAGCCACATCATTCCAATCCAACACCTGCCATTTGGCTTGTCTTGCACCTTTTGATTTTGCCTCGGCTATATATGCATCAAATAACTTTTGACCAATTCCCAACTTTCTATATTCAGGTTTGACAAAAAAATCTTCAAGATAAAGACACTTGCCACGCCAGGTAGAAAAAGTCATATAAAAGACAGTAATGCCTATCATTTCGCCATGTAATTCTGCCACAATGCTGTCTATTAGCTTTTCGCTAAAAGCTACTTCATAATCTTTGATGCCTATTTTTAATGCTTCCGGCTCTTTTTCAAATACTGCCAGCTCGTATACCATATTATAAATGGCAGCGATATCCTGCTGTGTAGCCTTTCGGATGATGAATTCCTGCATTTACCCTTATTTGATTCTTAAGGTCAAATGTAAAATAAAAATATAAATAAGTATGCAAGCGCAAATAATTAATATTTATCAAGAATTTTTTTCATACTTTTTATAGTCTTTAATGGCCCTGAAGTGAGTCCTTCATTCACTAACCATTTTGGGACATTACCTCCGGGATCCATATATCCGGCATGTGTAATAAGAATTTCCCCTTTTTTACCTTCGGAAATCTCCCAACTACTTTTTATTTTTGTAATCAAAGACATATGTTTTTTATCTTCCGGAAGCTCTGTCTGAAAATAATCAGTATTTACAAAGATTTTACTCCCTTTTTCATCAAACTTTATACTTCCTTTTACTGTAGAAATACGATCTTCAAAAGGAAAAGGCAGATCATATCCGAGCATATAGATCGCTTCATTGTCACTTATCTTTTTCAATAATTTTACACTTTGTACCTTATCATACCAAAGATGCATGTTTTCAACGTCACGTATGAGCAGATACACTGATTTTAATTCCTTCTTAAAGGTAGTCTGAAGTTTAAATTGCTTTAAATCAGATCCTTCCAGATTTTTTATCCAAAGTTGAATATCATCTTCCGTTTTACTCAATTTCCAGTCCTTCTGACCATATAGATTTAGAGGGGAACATAAAATCAACAAAAACAGAACAAAGCCAATAGCTGATGTATAATTAAGCATACTCATGTATCAAACAGCCCAGATTTGAAGATACAAAACCATTTTCAGCGAGATGCTCCAGGAAGGAAGGCAGAACAAATTTTAGTTTTTCTTCCGCTTTAATGTTATCATGAAAAACTATCACTGAACCCTGACTATAATTTTCGATAACATTGGTCAGGCACTTTTCTTTTGTAATGGAAAGATCAAAATCGCCACTTAAAACGTCCCACATTACCACAGTTTTTTCTGACTTGATCAATGATGATTGTGAAGGTTTCATTTTACCATATGGTGGTCTGAAAAGATTTGTTTCCATATAATTATCACACTCGGCTACATTCTGAATATAAACTTCATTTTCTGTATTCCAGCCATTCAGATGATTGTAAGTATGATTTCCGATGGTGTGGCCTTCCTGAATAATTCTATCAAATATAGATCTGTTTTTTTTCACATTTTCACCTACACAAAAAAATGTCGCTTTACTATTGTACTCTGCCAGTACATCAAGTACCCACGGCGTCAATCCGGGTATAGGACCATCATCAAAAGTGAGATACACTTCTTTGATATCCGTCTCTATATGCCAGACAAAATCAGCGAAAATTGTTTTAACTATAGGAGGTGTTTTTACTAAGTACATGATAATATTTTGCAGTATTCAGCTTTTAAATCTATTTTTGCAGCTCATCTTTCAAAGCAACTTAAAAACATAACGCTAAAAAAGCTAAAATGTAACCTTTAAAAGGTATTGTTTTGAATATTATTAACATTTATTGGTATAATAATATACATTTATGAAATCAGTGAGAGTCAGATTTGCGCCTAGTCCTACAGGTCCACTCCATATCGGAGGAGTCAGAACAGCTTTGTATAATTATCTTTTTGCTAAAAAATTTAAAGGTACTTTTATCCTCAGAATTGAAGATACCGATCAGAACAGATATGTTCCGGGAGCTGAAGCCTATATTATTGACTCATTAAGATGGTTTGGTCTATTGCCCGATGAAGGGCCGGAATTTGGAGGTGAATATGGTCCTTACAGACAATCAGAAAGGAAAGAAATATATAAACAGTATGGGGATAAATTGCTGGCAGATGGAAATGCTTATTATGCTTTTGATACCCCTGAAGAACTGGAAATGATGCGGGAAAGTGACCAGACTTTCAAGTATGACAGTAAATCAAGAAAGGTATTAAAGAACAGTCTCACTTTACCACCTGAAAAAGTAAAGGAATTGCTTGAAAAAGGTGAAAATATAGCAGTCAGACTGAAAATTCCTGAAAATGAAATAATATCATTTAATGACGAAATAAGAGGGCATGTTTCTTTTGAAAGTAATGAACTGGATGATAAGGTAATCCTCAAAGGAGATGGAATGCCCACTTACCATCTGGCCAATATTGTGGATGATCATCTGATGGAAATCACCCATGTAATCAGAGGTGAAGAGTGGCTGCCCAGCACTGCCCACCATGTACTTATGTATAGATTTTTTGGCTGGACACCACCATCATTTTCACATTTACCACTTATCCTAAAACCAACAGGTCAGGGAAAACTGAGCAAAAGAGATGGTGCAAAATTTGGTTTTCCGGTCTTTCCTCTTTCATGGGACAGTGATCATGAAGAAGATAATTTTACAGGATTCAAGGATGACGGTTTTTTGCCGGAAGCGGTTTTAAATTTCCTTGCTTTGTTGGGATGGAGTCCTGGCAATGATCAGGAGATGTTTACGCTGCCTGAGTTATGTGAAGTTTTTAGTCTGGATAAAATAACTAAATCCGGCGCTCGTTTTGATATTGACAAAGCCAAATGGTTTAATCAGCAATATATCATACATTCTGATAACCTTAAGCTTGCCTATACCGTTCAGGATAAAGCGATAGATGAAGGCTATAATGTCTCCATTGAATATCTGGCCGATGTATGCGGACTGATGAAAGAAAGGGTTCATAAAACAGATGAGATCATTTCAGGAGGTAGATTCTTTTTTGAGCCACCGCATGCATTTGATGATGAAACCATTAAAAAAAGGTACAAACCTGAGAACAGTAAACATTTTTTAAAAATTGCAGACCAGATAGGAGCTGGCGAAAAGAATGAAATTGAGCAGATAATCAAGGGATACGTTCAGGAAAATGGTCTAAAGCTCGGAGAATTCATGCCTATCCTAAGGATAGCCCTCAGCGGTTCTATGCAAGGCCCTGATCTCATTCAATCTATGATGCTGATAGGCAACAAAGAATCATCAGAAAGAATAACTCTGGCTGTGGCTTATTTTGATAAACTGTTTTAAACATTTTATTATTAATCATTTGTAACATTGTGGAATATCTTTTTTAGCATTTTGGATGGCACAGGTTTGTTATTTTGTTAAGATTAAGTTGATTATTTTCTATTTATTCTTATTTTAGCGCATGATTTCAAAATCCTTAAAGCAGGAATTTTGTTTACTTTTTTATACACCTAAATTAATACCAAATTTTATTATAATCCCTAAAGAATGGACCCATTAAAAGAAAAATTTTATCAGAAATCAGCTGCCCTCAAAGCTGAGCTCAAATCTATCGTAAAAGAACACGGTGACAAAATTGTGGATCAGGTGACGGTAGAGCAACTCATAGGAGGCATGAGAAGTGTCAAAAGTATGATTTGGGACACTTCTTCTCTTGACCCTGAAGAAGGAATACGATTCAGAGGTTACAATATTCCTCAATTACGGGAACTCTTACCAAGAGTACCTAATGGAAAAGAACCGTTGCCTGAAGGTTTGTTCTGGTTGATGATGACCGGTGACTTACCAACAACTGATGAAGTGAGATGGCTTTCTGCTGAATGGAGCAGACGAAGTGGTGTCGCAGATTTTGTCTTCGATGCCATAAAAGCGCTTCCCAAAGATACTCACCCCATGACACAATTCAGCATAGCTATACTTGCCATGCAGAGTGACAGCATTTTTGCCCAGAGATATGAAGAAGGTATGAGCAAAAATGATTACTGGGATGCGATGTATGAAGACTCTATGAATATGATAGCCAGTTTGCCTAGAATAGCTGCATTTATCTACAGACGGTCCTTTCACAATGATCAGCATATAGCTCCTGATCCGAATATGGACTGGGGAGGTAATTTTGCAAAAATGCTGGGGTTTGATAGTCCGGACTTTTTAGCCCTCATGAGATTGTATCTTACTATACATACAGATCACGAAGGAGGTAATGCTTCTGCACATACCATGCACCTGGTAGGATCCACATTGAGCGATGCATATTATTCATTTAGTGCGGCAATGAATGCACTTGCTGGTCCTCTGCACGGACTTGCCAATCAGGAAGTAATCAAGTGGATATTTGAAATGGTGGAAGAGATAGGTACCAATAGTCCTACCAAAGATCAAATCAGAAAATATATCAACGACACGCTTGCAGAAGGTAAAGTAGTACCAGGATATGGACATGCAGTACTAAGACAGCCTGATCCAAGATTTATAGCCCAGATGAGATTTGCCAAAGACAATATTAAAGATGACCCAATAGTTCAAATAGTTTGGGATCTGTATGAAATAGTCCCTGAAGTTTTGGGGGCATTGGGTAAGGTTAAAAATCCATGGCCAAATGTTGATGCCCACTCAGGAGCATTGTTGGTTCACTATGGTCTTACCGAATATAATTATTATACAGTCCTATTCGGTGTTTCCAGGGCATTGGGTGTATGTGCAGGTCTTTGTTGGGACAGGGCTCTCGGTCTTGCTCTGGAAAGGCCTAAGTCAATCACGACCGACTGGCTTAAAAAATTTGTCGCTATTAACTAATCAAACATAAAACAAACTAATATGAATTTTCCTGATAATCTTAAATATACCAAAGAGCACGAGTGGATCCGAATGGACGGAGACGTAGCTTACATAGGTATTACTGATTTTGCACAAAGCGAACTCGGTGAATTGGTGTACGTAGAGGTAGATACTGTAGGTGAAACCATAGCAAAAGATGAAATATTCGGTACTGTTGAGGCAGTAAAAACAACCTCTGATCTGTTTATGCCTGTAAGTGGAGAAATTCTTGAGTTTAATAGTAAATTGGACGAAGCTGACGGCGATAATCCCGGCTTGATCAATGAAGATCCATATGGTGAAGGCTGGATAGTTAAGATCAGACTGACAAATCCAGAAGAACTGGATGGATTGATGGATGCTGTAGCGTATGCCGCTTCGGTGGGGTAAGAATATTTTGTTATTTAGGGTTGTAGATGTAAAAGGGAATAGTCATTATTCAGTCAATTCTTAAAAGATTTTTGATTCTTTAAAACCTTCTTTTGACTAAACAACCAGGGAAGTAATTCGGGATCCCTTATCGCATCATTCCATATACCATGTCCTCCTTCCGGGTACTCTGTATATTTTGGAGTGCTTCCCATTTCATTTAATACTTTTATGAGCTCTCTGGACAGGTCAGCAGGGACTACCGTATCTTTCGCACCGTGAAAAATCCATAAAGGCACATCTTTAAATTTTCCAGCCTTTTCAAGGTCTGCTCCTCCACAAATAGGCACTGCTGCTGCAAGTAGTTCCGGTCTCCTGTGCAGTAAGTCCAGTGTTCCAAATCCACCCATGGACAATCCGCCAACATATATCCGCGACTTATCAATTTTTGGGTCCTTAAGTATGTAATCCAGTAACTCAATCACTCCCGTCATTGCCGGAGTAGTTTTACCATCATTGATTACCCGCCATTCAAACCGTTTTACCGGGGCCCAATAATCTTCTTTGGGACATTGTGGCGCAATGATAATACATGAAAATCTAGTCTGAACTATATCAGATGCGAGATAGGGTACGATATGGATCAGCTGACTTACATTATCGACTCCTCTTTCACTGGCACCATGCAGCCAGAGTATCACAGGTATGTTGCCTTCTTTATAGGACTTAGGGAAATAAATGTTGTATGGTAGTTTCCATCCTGATTTTGTACTGTAAGTTTTTGAGGAAAGACCAGGATGTTTTACTGTCGAACAGGAGACAAAAAACAACATCGTGAAAATAAATAAATATGACTTCATTATATTGAATATAAAATGCGAATGTAACAAAAAATAATACTCGACAATCAGTCTTTACTCTGAAAATTATTAAAAAGAAATGGTCATAGGACAATAGAAAATGATATAGACTCTTATCGTATATTTACCCGTAAGAGGATGATTCGGCTATTATTTCAGTTTTGGATATATATTGTCTGTCAAATTGTCACTAAACTACACATGGCATAGACTTTGTCATTATCGGATTGAATCAAAAATATATTTAATTATGTCAAAAGGTAATATATCTGTTCAGGCGGAAAATATTTTTCCCATTATCAAAAAATTCCTGTATTCGGATCATGAGATATTCTTACGCGAATTAGTATCCAATGCGGTAGATGCCACTACTAAAATCAAAACGCTTGCCCTTAAAGGTGAGGTAAAAGGAGAATTAGGTGATACCAAAATCGAAATAAAAATCGATAAAGATGCTAAAACGCTTCATATACTGGATAAGGGAATCGGCATGACTGAAGACGAAGTCAACAGATATCTCAATCAGATGGCTTTTTCTTCTGCAGAAGAGTTTTTATCCAAGTATAAAGATGACGCAACTATCATAGGTCATTTTGGTCTGGGTTTTTACTCTGCATTTATGGTGGCTGATAAAGTAGAAGTCATTACTAAATCATATCAAACTGATACCCCAGCTGTAAAATGGACTTGTGATGGTAACCCGGAATACATTCTTGAGCCTCATGATAAAAAAGAACGTGGTACTGAAATCATCCTTCACATCAATGAAGAAAATACTGAATACCTTACTGAAGGCAGAGTCAGAGAATTGCTGAATAAATATTGCAAATTCCTTCCGGTGGAAATTAAATTTGGTACAAAGACGGAGTCAACATGGGAAGGCGAAGGTGAAGACAAACAGGAAATTAAAACAGAGGTAGATGATATAGTAAATAATCCAAAACCTATCTGGAAACTGAAACCAGCTGATTTGACTGATGAAGATTATAAAAACTTCTACAATGAATTACATCCTTTCAGTCAGCCACCATTATTTTGGATTCACCTTAATATTGATTATCCATTCAATCTGACAGGAATTCTTTACTTCCCAAAACTTAGCAATAGTTTTGAAGTGCAGAAAAATAAGATCCAGCTTTACAGCAATCAGGTATTTATTACCGATGATGTTAAAGAGATTGTACCCGAATTTCTGATGTTGCTGCATGGTGTGATCGACTCTCCGGATATTCCGCTGAATGTATCCAGAAGTTATTTGCAATCCGACGCTAATGTCAAAAAAATCAATACCTATATCTCCAAAAAAGTAGCTGAAAAGCTTCAGTCGCTATTCAATACCGACAGAAAAGGATTTGAAGATAAATGGAAGGAAATCAGCACTTTTGTAAAGTATGGCATGATATCGGACGAAAAGTTTAATGAAAAAGCCATGTCTTTTGCTCTTCTCAGGAATCTGGAAAACGAATATTTTACATTGGATGAATACAAAGAGAAAGTCAAGGTTAATCAGACAGACAAACACAATAAATTGATATATCTGTATGCAAACGATGTTAAAGCGCAACATAGTTATATAAAGGCAGCCAAGGATTATGGATATGATGTGCTGGAGATGGATACCATCATTGATAATCACTTCATGCAGCACGTTGAATACAAAGGAAATGAAGTAACTTTTGTAAGAGTGGACTCTGATACTCCCGATCATCTGGTACAAAAAGATGAAACAAAAGAATCAGTGTTGAGTCAGGCAGAGCAGGATAAAGTGAAGGATATTTTCACCAAATCGGTAAAAAACATTGGTATGGGGCATATAGAGCTAAAAGCCATGTCACCTACGGACCATCCTGTCATGATCACCAAGCCTGAATTTATGCGCAGGATGAAAGAAATGCAAGCCATGCAAGGGATGGATATGAATATGTTTCCGGACAGTCACAATGTAGTGATCAATACCAACCATCCATTGATAGCAGAAAAACTGATGAAGATGAAGAGCGAAGAAAAGAAAGCAGATTTTGCTGGCTACCTTCACGACCTTGCACTTTTGAATCAGAATATGTTGAAAGGAGAAGAACTTTCTGCTTTTATAAACAGAAGCCTTGAGTTTGTGAAGTAACGTTTTTTAATATTACGAATAACAGCCTTTTCCATTTTTGGAACAATGCTGTTATTCGTAATATTACTTTAGGGCAAATAAACTCATTACTTAGAAGAGCATTGTATTGCAGAAATTGGTTCATTATTTCTACCTACCAGAAAATTCAATTTTTTTCCTATCATGATAGGTGCAAGTTTTCTTATTTGTCCTTTGATGTGCAAACCATTATGAGGAGTAAAATCAAATAATCCTTTCCCTTGATTAATCAGCACACTGCAATAGTCACCATCATATCGACCCAGCTGCACATTATTCTCATAATAATTGCCACCAATCAAAAAATCCGGCAGACCGTCCTTATTAAAATCACTGGTTACCAAAGTCCTGATTGTGCTAAACTGAGCTCTTGAAGGAAGTGCCACCGTTTTGAAATTTAATTTGCCATCATTTAAAAAAATACAACTGGAAAAATAGTTTGCCTGAAATTTTGTTGTTTTACCCAAAGCGATCTTTGGAAATAGTTCTTTTACAGATGCCCCGGCAAAATCTTTGGCTTTAAGAAATGTCTTCTTTAGAGAAGGTATCTGTTTATGTAACTCCATTATGTTTGCAAAAGGCACTTCTTTTCCCTTCAGGAAATAGGTCAGCACCTGCTCTTTGGTATCATTCTGATCAAAGTCGTCATAATACATGGTAACAGGCTGATCATCGGATGCTTTAAGCCTTGAATTAAGTCCCAAATTGCCTGCTAAAATGTCTTTGTCCCCATCATTATCTACATCTAAAACTTGCACAAAATTCCACCAACCTTTTTCCTTACCTATACCAATTTTATCAAAACTGCCTTTTTTGTTAAGAAGGATGGTCACCTGACCCCACTCCAGAGATAAAATCAAATCTGAAAATCCATCTCCATCCATGTCCTCCCATTGTCCTCCCGTGACAAATCCCAGTTTGCCTTTATCTACAGTGTATTGATCAGTAACATCAGTAAAATTACCTTTGCCGTCATTTATCAAAAAATAGGATG
>Ga0138256_10002968_pt1 | contig 18133 bp, 18 predicted proteins | sample KNB2016incub_MG_FD_105486 | JGI IMG/M metagenome (GOLD analysis project Ga0138256, IMG submission 105486) | Active sludge microbial communities from wastewater in Klosterneuburg, Austria - KNB2014incub_MG | ecosystem: Engineered > WWTP > Activated sludge > Unclassified | place: Austria... | reverse complement strand
TCTGCATCATTTCCTGATCAAGGCCGGTCATGGTAATGGCGATAAACATGCCTCCCAGTATATGTTTCAACCAGTGGGAAGGGCTGTTGGGGTCGCTGTTAAATATGCGCGTCAGATTGGCTTGTTTCAATTCTGTCATGACTTCGGAATATCCAAGTCCAAGATTGTTCAGCAGGTAACCAATACAAATCAATAGCCCCAGGATCATAAAAGTAGTCTGCAATGTATCGGTAAACACTATGGTTTTTACGCCTCCTTCAAATGTATACAGCAAGATCATCAATAAGATCACGAAAGTGGTCACCACAAATGGAATCCCCAGCGGTTGCAAAATAAAAAGGTGCAATACATTAATGACCAAGAATAACCGGGCGGTGGCTCCAAGTGTGCGGGAAATGATGAAAAACAACGCCCCCGATTTGTAACTGTTCATGCCAAAACGTTGCTGCAGATATTTATAGATGGAGGTAACTTCCAGCTTATAATACATGGGTAACAATACAAAACCGATAACCAGGTATCCCAATAAATAACCGATCACCACCTGGAAATATCCAAATCCGGCTCCGGTGACTGTACCCGGCACAGATACAAAAGTCACGCCGGATAACGAAGTTCCTATCATTCCAAAAGCCACCAATACCCAGTTCGAATTTTTATTACCAATAAAAAATGAATCGTTGGTTGAGTTTTTGGAGGTATACCAGGCTACACCCAACAAGACCAAAAAGTAAATAAATACAATAGATAATAACAGAACTGAAGACATCATGGATTTGAAAAAATATCAGCTCCTAAGATATTGCTTTTTATCTTTCTCTGATTTTAACTTGGTAATTTTACAACCTTAGTTAAGGTATAAAAAATAATATTGGATATGATCGAACGCATCACCGAGCAAGCATCAAACTATCGTCACCTGGAGCATATGACAGTGACGGAATTGCTGAACAATATCAATCAAGAAGATAAATCCGTACCTCTCGCTGTAGAAAAAGCCATCCCACAGATCAGCGCATTGGTAGAAATCATTGTTGAAAAGATGAGAGCGGGTGGCAGATTGTTTTATATCGGTGCGGGTACCAGCGGCCGCCTTGGTATCCTGGATGCCTCGGAATGCCCTCCCACTTACGGTGTCCCTTTTGATTGGGTGATCGGGCTGATTGCCGGTGGTGATACCGCGATTCGAAGATCGGTCGAACACGCCGAAGATGATCCCAAACAAGCATGGCTCGACCTGCAGGCATTTGATATTTCAGACAAAGATGTGGTGGTCGGTATTGCAGCATCCGGTACTACACCTTATGTGATCTATGGCCTGGACGACTGTAACCGGCATGGCATAATCACAGGTTCAATCACCTGTAATCCGGGTTCGCCCCTGGTAGAGAAAGCGAAATATCCCATTCTTGCGGTCGTCGGACCGGAGTTTGTCACGGGAAGTACCAGAATGAAATCGGGGACAGCACAAAAACTGATCCTCAATATGATCAGCACTTCTGTCATGATCCGGCTGGGAAGGGTCAGGGACAATAAAATGGTCGACATGAAAATGAGTAACGACAAACTCCGCGACCGCGGTGCCAAAATGATTGTCCAGAAATTAAATGTCAGTTATGAAGAAGCCCAGCAATTACTGAAGACCTATGGAAGTGTAAGAGAAGTGCTTGATGCAAAAGAGTAACCTTACGGTTTAGTGCAACTCCAGCAGTTAAAATTAAAATAGGTTTTTGTCCCGGTCTCTTAAAGACTTTTCAAAAACATCGCGGTCAAAATAATATTCTTTCTCCTCTTCGCTTAATGGTTTGGCAGTGTCCAGTTCAAGGTCATCTTCTTCTTTAATGCTATAGCTGCGCATGATATAAGCCACCAGGATCCCGACCAGGCCTCCGAATAAATGACTTTCCCAGGAAATGCCCGGTTGATTGGGCAGGATGCCAAACATCATACCGCTGTATAATATGGTTACGATCAGCAATAGGATAATGGATTTAAGGTCCCGGCGGAAAATCCCGTTCCAGAATATAAATGCCACCAATCCATAGATTACGCCACTCGCGCCAATATGCACCGCTGATCCCCGTGCAAACAACCAAACCGCCAGACCACATAATAGGTGAATCAGCAAATAACTGACCCAGGCGATCTTCCTGTAAAAATAGAATAACATCATGCCCAATACCGCCATTGGAGCGCTGTTGGAAATCAGGTGCGCCCAGTCTCCATGCATGAATGGAGCTGTCAATATACCCTTGATACTTCCATTGTATCTAGGAATGATCCCCCAATGACTGGTATTAAAAAACGGTAAGGCCTGGATAAAAAAACCTATCCACATCGCCACCAGAATATATAAGGTATTACGTATACTATTCCCGAGCCTGGACATTTTCATAAACCAAATTAAGGATAAATCCGATTGATACTCAAAATCTGATCGACAAACGATTCATCGTCAACGGCAGAAATCAGGATAAAATTTTAACCATATCCAGCATAACAGGGCTAATGGCCTGATTGTGTTTACAGGCTTTGGCAAATGGGGTAAACTTGATGTCTTTATGAATTTGACCGACCATCACCCCTTTTTTACCGGCCCTAAGGGCTTTGACCGCCTCCATACCCAGGCGGGAAGCGAGGACCCGGTCAAAACAGGAAGGCCTGCCACCGCGTTGCAGGTGCCCCAGGACGGTCACCCGCATATCATAATGCTTCAATTTTTGTTTGACCATATCCGCTATTTCAAATGCACCACCTGTTTGTTTCCCTTCCGCAACGACCACGATGCTGGATGATTTTTTACTTTTATAATTTTTTTGCAGGATTTTAATCAGATCATTGATATTGGTTTTTTCTTCGGGAATGAGTACTGCTTCAGCACCAGAGGCAATACCACTTCTCAATGCAATAAATCCAGCGTCACGACCCATCACCTCAACAAAAAAAAGCCGGTTGTGTGAATTGGCGGTATCCTTGATATTATCAATACAGGTCATGGCGGTATTTACGGCGGTATCATAACCCAGCGTAAAATCTGATCCGAACAAATCATTGTCAATCGTTCCCGGTACACCAACGATATTGACCGGAAATTCTTTACCGAATACCGAAGCGCCACTGAAAGTACCATCACCTCCAATAGCCACTAAACCCTCTATCCCAAATTTTTTAAGTTGTTCGTATGCTTTTTTCCTTCCCTCGGGAGTTCTGAATTTTTCGCTTCGGGCTGATTGAAGGATGGTGCCTCCCAATTGCATAATACTGCTGACATCCCGGGATTTCATTTTATGAATTGTGCCCCGGATCATACCCGAATAGCCTCGATGAATACCAAATACTTCCATTTTGTAATATAAGGCGGTTCGCACGACGGCACGTATGCAGGCGTTCATTCCCGGTGCATCTCCTCCGGAAGTAAATACTCCTATTCTTTTCATGGTTTATAAATATCTTCTGCGTATCATTCTGATGAATTCAACGGCTTTTTCTTTTCGGTCGTCATGATCCCATTTGTAGTGGATAGCCGGACCGCGACCTAATAGATCCTGGGCTTCCTCATAGGTTTTAAAATTATTGAGGTCGGTGACAATTTGTTCAAACAATTGTTTTTGACCTCCGAATAAGGTATGGATAATTTCCATTCTATCGTTGATGCCAATAGCGCGGTTGATATCCCTCAACGGCAAGTCGTGCAATTTATCTGACAATTCAGAACCTTTTCGGATATCAAACAATTCCAGGATTGAAACCGGAATCGAATTTAATTTGGAATGAACTGGTGTGGTTTCAACGATCGGCGTTATTTCTTCTTTCGGTGGAACAGAGGCTATCACCACCGGATCTGGTGCGGGCGCTTCGAAAACCGGAGCTGGTATTTCCGGTTCGGGCTTTATTTCCTGGGGTTCAAACTTGAATTCCAGTATTTTTTGATTGACTTCCCGCTCCAGCGTTAACTGGGTGATAGGTTCTTTGATTTTTATAACCGGTAAAGCAGGGGCATCACTTTCCAGGAAAACGTCATACAAGTCCCTCAGATAATTCAATATCAGGTCCCTTTCCAGGGCGCTGAGTTGAGGATGTGATTCAAGTGTATTGATCATGGCCTGAAGCCTGGCTAAGATTGATTTTGCTTTTATGAGGTCCATTTTCTACTTGGCTGGAGGGCAAATTTATGGTTTTTGAACTAAACAGCTCTGAAGTTCGCATTGTCCTCCTGTTTTACAATCATAATATAAAAGCGCTGGTTTTGTAATTTCTAAACCATACAATAAACGAAAAAACGGGGATGAATCACCCTGTAATTGATCAGGGAATAACTGGTGGAAGGATAATTTATACGACAATATTCACGACGGGTATGCCCGGGTCAAAAGTTGAACACGTACCTTTACGACCGATGTTTCTTGAGCCTCATTTTAAAGGCCAGCGCAGTGGCTGGATTGAAGTTATTTGCGGATCGATGTTTTCCGGAAAAACGGAAGAGCTCATACGCAGGATCAGAAGAGCTAAGATTGCCAATCAAAAGGTGGTTATTTTCAAACCTTCAACCGATGTGCGCTACGATGAAAAACAAGTGGTCTCCCATGATCAGAACATCATTGAATCTGTGCCACTTAAGTCATCCAGGGAAATATTAAAGTATGCCGCCGGAATGGAGGTGATCGGCATCGATGAGGCCCAGTTTTTTGATCCTGATCTGACGGAGGTATGTCAGCAGATTGCGCTGCGCGGAATTCGGGTCATTGCCGCCGGTCTTGATATGGATTATCTTGGGAGACCTTTTGGCCCAGTGCCCCACCTGCTGGCCATTGCAGAATATATCACCAAAGTACACGCCATTTGCCCGCACTGCGGTAATCTCGCTACCCATTCTTATCGGTTGACCGAGGAGACCGATACCGTGGTTTTAGGAGAAAAAGATAAATATGAACCCCGTTGTCGTACTTGTTATCACATGGGGAATATCTTAAATTTTCAAAGAGAGCGGTAAGAATAAGTCCGGGCTTCGACTATTTCCTAACTTTGCGGCTCAACCTGAAACGATGTCTAAAATCCGCATTAGATCCGCCCTGGTATCCGTATTCCATAAAAACGGTTTAGATGACATCCTCCATTTAATGGCCAAACTGGACATCAATCTATACTCCACCGGCGGTACCCACCAGTTTATTCAAAGCCTTGGTTTAGAAGTAGTCAGTGTGGAGGAATTGACAGGCTTTGCCTCAATCCTGGATGGTCGTGTAAAAACACTTCACCCTAAAGTTTTTGGTGGGATTTTAGCCCGTAGGGATGAAGGCCATCTGGCCCAACTGGAAGCACAGGAAATCCCTGAAATCGATCTGGTAATAGTCGATTTGTATCCATTTGAAAAAACCGTTCAATCCACCTCCAATGAATCGGAAATCATCGAAAAAATCGATGTCGGTGGAATTTCGCTGGTCAGGGCAGCCGCAAAAAATTTTAAAGATGTACTTATAGTGCCATCCCAATCGGACTATTCCTTTCTGCATCAATTATTGTTGTCCAAAGAAGGGTATAGCGATTTAGAAGACCGTCAATACCTTGCATCCCGGGCTTTCCAGGTCTCCTCACACTACGACACACAGATTTTTAATTATTTTAACCGCGAAGAAAAAATTAAATCATTTGCAGAGTCAGCACCCCTGGACCGGACTTTGCGCTACGGTGAAAACCCGCACCAATCCGCTGCTTTTTATGGTCAATTGGATAACCTGGTAGTTCAGCTCCAGGGTAAAGAACTTTCGTTTAACAACCTGGTGGATGTAGATGCAGCCATCTGGCTGATGAAAGACATGGATGATTTTGGAACCAGTGTCGCCATCCTCAAACATACCAATGTATGTGGAATGGCCAGCAGGGCTACCTTGTTGCAAGCCTGGGAAGATGCGCTTGCCGGCGATCCGGTGTCTGCTTTCGGGGGAGTGATAATAGCCAACAAACCCATCGATCATTCAACCGCCCTGGCGATAGACCAATTGTTTTATGAAGTACTTATTGCACCGGATTTTGAACTGGATGCCTTAAAGGTTTTGCAAAAAAAGAAAAACCGGATATTATTAAAGTTAAAACACTACCCGGAGGAGAAATGGACTTATAAAAATTTACTCCAGGGTGTCATCAGGCAGGAAAGAGATAATTACCTGACCACCGCAGAACATTTAAAACTCGTCACCACCGACCAGGCCGATGAGCAACAACTCACGGATCTGATTTATGCCAACCGGATCGTCAAACACCTGAAATCCAACGCTATCACCCTGGTAAAGAATAAACAGTTGATTGGAATGGGATGCGGCCAGACCTCGCGGGTTGATGCTTTACACCAGGCCATTAATAAAGCCAGGCAATTTGGCTTTGAGGGGCAGCTTCCCGGTTCGTCGATGGCTTCGGAAGCCTTTTTTCCTTTTGCTGACTGTGTGGAAATCGCACATCAGGAAGGCATACAGGCAGTCATTCAACCCGGTGGATCAGTTAAAGATCAGGACAGTATAACCTATTGCCTTCAGCACAATATGGTGATGTACCTGACTGGTATCCGGCACTTTAAGCATTAAGACATGTCGTATTGTCTTTGTATTGATATCGGAAACAGTTTGGAAAAATTAGCTGTTTTCAGTCCGAATCGCTTGGTCTTTAAACTCAGTCAGAAGGCCATTACCCTCAGTCAATACAAATCACTTTTCAAAAAATATTCAATTGCGTTTAGTATTCTGAGTCAGGTAAAACCGGTGTCGTTAAGCATAAAAAAATATTTAAAAAAACAGTCTCAGTACCTGGAAATGTCACCAGGGTTGCGACTTCCGGTGGTCAACCGGTATCGCACGCCATCGACTTTAGGAAAGGATCGGCTCGCAGCGGTTTCAGGCGCTGTGCGTTTATATCCTGGTCATCCTCTTTTGGTCATTGGTATAGGGACCTGTATTACTTATGATTTTGTCCGGTTTGACAATACCTACATGGGTGGTTCGATTTCCCCGGGGTTGGAGATGAGATTAAAAGCCATGCATCAGTTTACCGCCAGTTTGCCTTTAGTGGAAATCAATTTAAAATCATCCTGGACGGGTAAGACTACACAGGAAGCGATTCAATCCGGCGCCCTCTGGGGAATGTTTATGGAAATGGAGGGAATTATTAACCGTTACCGCAGGGACATTAAGGGTTTACGGGTCGTTCTATCAGGCGGAGGGGCAGATTTTTATAAAAATAAACTCAAAAAACCGATATTTGCGCACCCAAATCTGGTTTTACATGGGTTAAAAGAGATTTTATTACTAAATGTATCGAATTCTTAGTCTAGTTGGTTTTCTTTTTTGGTTTACGTGTGATTACCAACTGGTAGCTCAGGAAAAGCCTAGAGAATATTCTCCTTATTCGCGATTGGGTATTGGAGATCTTACAGATCCAAACTTTTCAGCCTTGAGTCAATTGGGTGGAATTGCTGCTGGGTTTAATGATAAAAATATTTTAAATTTTAGTAATCCGGCTTCGCTGGGTTCTCTACGGAATACGGCTTTTGAAGCTGGAGTAAGCGCCAAATTTACCACCTTAAAAAACAGTGATCTCAGTAAATCATTTTTTGGAGGCGGCCTCGATTACCTGGCTTTGGGTGTACCGGTTTATAACCCGATCAATGAGGCCCTGGACAGGATCGACCGCAAATTTCACTGGGGGATGTTGTTTGCCCTTAAACCATACAGCCACGTGGGTTATGATATTGCACAGATCGATAGTATCCCGGGGACAGGAAGATATAAACGCAGTTACACCGGGAGTGGGGGTACCTATGAATTTAAGTGGGCCAATGGTATTGAATACCGTAAGTTTTCCGCTGGTGTAAGTTTGGGTTATTTATTTGGCAAAATGTCTTACCGCCGCGACCTTGATTTATTATCGGTAGTCCTGCCATACAGCACCATATTTTTGGATGAGATTTCGATGAATGGATTTAAGTGGAACCTGGGACTCCAATATAAAATCAGCCTGAGTAAATTGAGGGAAGGAGAACTGGAGCCTGAAAAAACTTTAACATTAGGTATTTATGGTCAATCCAATCAATCCTTTAGTACCCTAAGCGATCATGTTTACCGTAGACAACTATTAGTCAGCGCTCAGATCGGAGTGATCGATACCATTCGGAATGAAGTTAATCTCGCGGGTACCGGTACTTTGCCGGGAGAATTACATCTGGGCTTTTATTACAATCAGCGATACAAATTTCAATTCGGGGGTCAGCTGAGCCTGGTTTCCTGGTCAAATTATAAGAATTCGGCAAAACCGGAAATACTTAAAAATTCATCCAATTTATCTATTGGTGTGGCCTATTGCCCGGATATCGAATCGCTAAATAATTTGTTAAAAAGAACTACTTTTAGATTGGGTCTTAAAATGGGTAATGATCCCAGAAGTTTTAACGATACCCAGTTAAAAAATTTTGCTGTAACTTTTGGACTTGGAGTACCGTTTGTATTTCAAAGAAAAGTGTCTTTTGCTAACTTTGGCATCGAAATGGGGAGTTTGGGAATCCAGGATAAATTGAAAAGCAATTATGTTCAGCTAAAACTGGGTTTCACCCTCAACGATGACGAATGGTTTTTAAAAAGAAAATACAATTAACTCATTTAATAAATTAACCTTACTTCACATGAAAAACTCATCCTTCGCTCTTTTATTGGTTTGGTTGGTTTCCTCGTCTGTGTCCATCACCTTGGATGCCCAATGTGTTACCTGGACCAATTCTCCGAAAAAAGATGAAGCAGAAACTGCCCACACCTTATACCGGGATGCGCTTAAAGCGGGTAAAATATTGGATGCCATGCCCAATTGGGAAAAAGCATATGGTATAGCACCGGCTGCGGACGGACTCCGGGATTGGCATTATGCAGATGGTATCACCATCTATAAAGCAATTTTTGAAAAAGAAACCGACGCGGCTAAAAAGCAGGCTGCAGTCAATAAAATAAGTGAATTGTACGCAGGTATGATTGATTGTTACAAAGCTAAAGTGATCAAGGTGAGAGATTGTGACAACGATGTATGCCTGAACAGGAAAATAGGAGATATCAAAGCTCAACAGGCTTATGATATGTATTATACGCTTCGTACCCCCTATCCTGAAGTATTAAAAGTATTGGGAGAAATGGTCAGCCTGAGCGGAAATGATGCATTATATACTTCTTTTGTTCCTTACGCTGACATTGCCGTGTACCAATTTTTGAACAAAGAATTATCCAAAGAAGCTACCCGTGCGATTTATCAAAAGTTAAATGAGATTGCAGAATTTAATATTTCAAAAAATAAAAGATACGGAAACTATTATAAGGATGCCCTGGCCTATTCCAATGCCAAATTTCTCGAAATCGAAGACTTTATTTTTGATTGTGAATACTTTAAGGAAAAGCTGACCCCGGATTACCAAAAGGATCCCGAAAATCACGAATTGATCAAGACTATTTTTAATAAATTGTCCTCTAAAGGATGCCCGGATACCGATGCCCTGATGATTGAACTCAAGGCTAAATATGAACAAATAGTGGCTGAAGAAAATGCCCGTCGTAAAGCAGAATACGAAGCTTCCAATCCTATCTATATGGCAAAAAAATTGATTGACGAAGGTGATTTTGAAGGTGCCATAGAAAAATACAAAGACGCCATTGATTCAGCAGTAACCAATGAAGATAAAGGGGAATTGGTTCTTTCTATTGCGTCCCTGCAATTCCGTAAACTGGGCCAGACCAATAATGCCCGCGAAAGCGCAAGAAGGGCCGCCAGTCTGAAACCAAACTGGGGAGCACCTTATCTCCTGATCGGCGATATGTATGTTTCCGGGGCCAGAAATTGTGATGACGATTGGGGATCAAGATTGGCGGTGATAGCCGCTATCGACAAATACCAATATGCCAGAAGTATTGACCCTTCTATGGCATCTGATGCTAATGAGCGGATAAGCCGTATCTCCAGCGCATTGCCCGAAAAAGAAGATGGATTTATGCGACAGGTAAAAGAAGGCCAGACCCTGACAGTACCTTGTTGGATAGGGGAAAGTGTAAAAGTCAGGTTCAAAACTTAAGACAATCCCAAACACCAAAATAATTGCAAGCCTCATCTACTTAAGATGGGGCTTGTGTATTTTTATAGCCCGGGAATCCATATTCGGACCCACTAATACCCACGATCAATGAAAAAATTTTTGTTTTATATCTCCATTTTATGGATAGGATGTTCTCCAAAGAGTACACTGCCTGCCCCGGCACCATCAACTCCGCAACCCGGAACTCCCGTGGTGGATAATAGTGTACTAAGCCCTTGTCCCAACTGGTTGACACTTCAGAATCAGGATGATATTACCAATGAATATATCATCTACCGGGATGCTATCAAAGCTGGCAACTTTAGCAAAGCCTTTGAGGGTTGGAAAAAAGTATATGAGGTTGCGCCGGCAGCAGATGGCAAACGCACGACAGTCTTTGACGACGGAATAAGGATATATACCCATCTGTTTAATCTGGAGACGGATACGACGAAGAAAAAGGAATTGGTTCAAAAAGTATTGGACCTATATGAACAAAGTGGTTCCTGTTACCCACAAGGCGCTAACGTAGATGCACAAAAAGCCTTTCAATATTATTATTCTTTTCCGGGGTTTGCATCGGATGATGACATTTTTTTATTATTCAAAAAGGCCCTGGATAAAGACAGCCTTGACACGGATTATTTTGTACTCAACCCGTTTACAGCCTTATTGGTGCAGCAATTTCTGGATAATAAATTAACCCTGGCAGATGCACAACACTACACCAGGCTGACCACCGATATCCTCAACAAGGGTTTAAAAAATTGTAAAACGCCTAAAGAATGCGAGCCCTGGAAAGTGATCAATGACTATGTCCCTGCCCGTCTGGCAGATCTTGAAGGGGTTGAAAGTTTTTACGATTGTGCTTATTACAAGAACAAGTATTTTAAGGATTTCGAAGCTGCACCTTCCGATTGTGAGGCGATCAACACGATCTATGGACGTTTGCGCTGGGCGCAGTGTCCGGATACTGATGAGGGTTTAATTGCCGTAAGGGCCGCCCGCGATCAATATTGCCGTAAACCGGTGGAAATCAAGGAAACCACCTTGAGCAAAGCGATTGATGCATTAAATGAGGGCAAATACCGGGAAGCTATTGAATTGTTCAAAAACGCGATCGACGAGACAGAAGACAGGTCCAGGAAAGCGGAACTGGATTTGATTATTTCGAAAATTTATTACGGCAACCTTCGCAATTTCCCAGAATCCAGAAGATGGGCCTTACAAGCTGCTTCCAATAAGTCAGGATGGGGTGAGCCCTATGTCCTGATCGGCAAACTCTATGCTTCCAGCGGTCCCCTGTGTGGTCCGGGCAGGGGGTATGACAGTCAGCAAGTCGTATGGCCGGCGATCGATAAATGGAATCAGGCCAAATCCATTGATCCTTCGGTCACCTCAGAAGTGAATAGACTAATCAACGAATATCTCCAGTATATGCCTACAAAGGAGGATTTACATATGCGGTCTATCACGGAAGGAGAGACCATTAGGATCGGATGCTGGATAAACGAAACGACAAAAACCAGGACGATTAAATAAAACCGGTGCCAGATAAGAACTACAACAGCTTGTTCAGTTGAGTCCTTAATTCCTGGATAGATGGTACGCCAGAAACCCTCCAACCGAGTTTGCCTTCTTTAAAAAGCATGATCGTCGGCACGGCCATAACCTGATATTTTTCACTCAGGCTTTTGTTTTTATCGATATCGATTTTATAAATTTTGATTTTGTCATCAAATTCATCCTTGATTTGGTCGAGTATAGGGGCCATCATTTTACAGGGGCCGCACCAGACGGCATGGAAATCAATAATGACGGGCTTTGGCTGGTTGATGAGTTGTGAAAATTGCATAATAATATGTCAACGAACCAAAGTCATGATAGGTTCTTTAAATAAATAAAGATTTTTGCGCCCAAATTTTTTAACAATATGAATAAATCAAAATTATGTATCCTTTTGACCTTGCTGGTAATGGCTTGTCAAAATAAAAAGACCGAAACCACTATGGAAACTACTCCGGCACCTGCACCAGTCGATACAGTTGCCGCCGCCCCAGCTGCCCCGGCGGTAGACATCTGGGCATCCGAATTAGGTGCAAAATTAAAAGCTGAGTATATAGCCAATCCAGCCAATCAGGCTGAAACAGATCAGAATATCATCCTCGAACATGCTGTTAAAAACAACATGGATGTGAAGCGCACGCCATCAGGCCTGTATTATGTAATGGAAAAAGAAGGCAGCGGTAAATCACCTAAAAAAGAAAATAATGTTGCGATACATTACCGCGGGTATTTCCTGGATGGACGTGAGTTTGACTCCAGCTACAAAAGAAATTCTCCTTCTGAACTCAAAGTCGGTGAATACGTACCGGGTTTCGCCGAAGGTATCATGTTGTTGAAACCAGGTGCAAAAGTTAAAATTTTGATTCCTTCAGGTTTAGGTTATGGGCCTATGGGCCACCCTGCCGGTATCCCCGGAAATACCGTTTTAGGGTTTGATGTCGAATTACTTAAGATCATAAAATAACTGTCCCTCCGTAAAACAAAAAAGCCCGAATTAACATCCGGGCTTTTTTGTTTTATCCTTTTCGATGAGGTTATATGTATTGGGCGATAATCTTTTCAGCCAGCTCTTTTCCTATAGCCGACTGAGCCTCACGGGTCGACCCTCCAATGTGAGGGGTGACTGAAATTTTCAAATGGTTCATCAACGCCTGATCCGGTTGTGGTTCGTTTAAAAAAGCGTCAATCCCGGCTCCGCCCAGATGACCGCTGTCCAAAGCCGCAATCAGGGCTGCCTCATCGATGGTGCCTCCCCTTGCGGTGTTGATAATACAGGCTCCTTTTTTCATTATTTCAAATTCTTCTTTACCCAGCACAGGCTTGTCCCCGGAAGGGACGTGTAAAGAAATAAAATCGGATTGCGTCAATAATTGTTTCAGGTCTACCGTATCAATAGGGACTGCCAAACTTTGATCCATAATTTTGATCTGAAGCAGGGCTGATTTGATGACCGGATCGACTGCGAGGACGTTCATCCCTATACCCAGCGCCATCTTGGCCAATTCCTGACCTATACGTCCAAATCCCAAAATACCCAGAGTCTTGCCCTGAAGTTGAAATCCGGAAGAGTAATTCTTCTTTAGCGCGTTAAAATCTGCCCCGGATGCACGGAGCTGAAAATTGGATTGCTGGACCATCCTCGCCAGGGCAAACATATGGGCAATTGCCAGTTCAGCCACAGCCCGGGAAGATGCGTTGGGTGTGTTAATTACCGTGATGCCTTTGGATTTAGCGTATTCTACATCGATATTGTCCATGCCCACCCCGCCCCGTGCGATGATTTTTAAATTCGGGCATGCGTCTATCAGATCCTTTCGGACTTTGGTCGCGCTCCTCACCACGATGATGTCATAGTTTTGTAAGGCCTCGGCCAGATTGGCTTGTTCAACCTTGGTGGTTTCTACAAAAAAACCAGCAGCTTCTAAAGCGGATTTGCCATCGGCCTCGATACCGTCGTTGGCCAGGATTTTTTTACGCATGTTTCTTTTTTTAAGTCTGCAAATAACGAGCTATTTGATGAGAAAAAGAACAGGTGAACTAAACAAACCCCGAACCTCCCCTGCTTATTGAGGGGCTTTTTTAGGCAATTGGTTTTCCAGTTCCTGGATTTTTTGTTTGAGCTCAAGGTTCTCTTTAATCAAAGCTTCGATTTGTTTTTCTTTAAGATCCAGGGATATTTGATATTCCTTTTCTAATTCAATAGGTTTAGTGCTTTGAACCGGCACGGCTTCAGCGGTCTTGTTGTCCACTTCCTTAGCAGAAGATCCGTTAAATACGGCAATACCTTTAGAAAATAAATTTTTTATGTTTTGTAGCCCGTCTTGTCCATGATAATAAGAAGCCCCCAGGTAAGCCAGTGGAGCTAATATGATAATAAATATGAAGAAGCGGAAACAACCTGTGGTTTTATAAGGTCTTGACATGATTTTTTATTTATACCCATCAAAATTAGGTGGGCATGGCATGCGAATAAATTAAAATCTATGAATCATGGATTATATCCGACAGACCTTGTAAATCAGGAAATTTTACTCCATCCTGGAGACTGGGCTTCCTGAATTTTTAAATACTGAACGAGCAGTTTGTTTTCAGGATGGCCAAGCCCGGGATCGCGGTCCAGGATTTTGGTGACCATGGTTTGAGCTGCAGTAAGTATCGGTAGATCGCTGGAAAGATTGACCAGTTTGAATTCAATTCCCCCGCTTTGCCTGGTGCCTTCCACATCCCCCGGACCCCGGAGATCGAGGTCGACCTCTGCAATTTTAAAACCATCTGTGGTCTCGCACATAGTAGTTAACCTGGTCCGCGCCTGAGTGGAAAGTTTGTACCCACTCATCAGCAAACAATAAGATTGATCTGCACCCCTGCCTACGCGGCCCCTGAGTTGATGCAACTGGGAGAGCCCAAACCGCTCTGCATTTTCAATCATGATCACCGACGCATTGGGCACATCTACACCCACCTCGATCACGGAGGTCGCGACTAAAATCTGCGTCTTTCCCTCGCTAAACCGCTTCATTTCATCTTCTTTATCCTCGGGTTTCATCCTGCCGTGGATAACCCCGATTTGGTAACCAGGTCTGGGAAAATGCTGCAATAATCGTTCATACCCGTTTTGAAGGTCCAGCAGATCCAGCTTTTCTGATTCTTCGATCAATGGAAAAACAATATAAATCTGCCTGCCTTTAGCCAACTGATCTTTCATAAATTGATGGACCTGGGGTCGGCTTTTTTCATAATAGTGCATGGTTTTAATCGGTTTGCGACCTGGTGGAAGCTGATCAATCACCGAGACATCCAGGTCGCCGTAATACACCATACTCAGCGTCCTTGGGATGGGGGTCGCAGTCATGACTAAAATATGAGGGGCTACCTCCTGGTTTTTTTGCCACAGGTTGGCCCTTTGCGCTACTCCAAATCGATGTTGCTCGTCAATCACCGCCAGCCCGAGATTTTGAAACTGGACCGGATCTTCGAGCAGGGCGTGGGTTCCTATCAAAATCTTTATTTCACCCTGTTGAACCAACCGGAGTAACTCTTTTCTTTTGGCCCCTTTGATATTGCCGGTGAGCAGGCCAATAGACAGGCCCAATCCCTTGAGCGCTTTGGAGACAGAAGCCAGATGTTGCAGAGCAAGGATTTCCGTTGGGGCCATGATGCAACCCTGATATCCATTATCAATAGCCAATAGAATTACCATGAGGGCTACAATGGTTTTGCCAGATCCGACATCCCCCTGTAACAATCGGTTCATCTGGGATCCGGAAGCGGTATCATGCCGGATTTCTTTAATAACTCTTTTTTGAGCTTCAGTCAGTTCAAATTGCAGGTTAAGGCGGTAAAAGTCATTAAAAAAATTACCAACGCGCGAAAATACCGGCCCTCTGACATGCTCTTTGCGAAACGTCTTAACCGAGAGTATTTTTAATTGCTGAAAGAAAAGTTCTTCAAACTTTAACCGGTAACTGGCCATAGCCAACTGTTCAGCGTTCTGAGGCAGGTGGATATATTTCAGAGCATCGTACCGATCAATGAGTCGCATGGCTTTAATCAGATATTCCGGCAGGTTTTCGGGGATACTGGTGCGGTGCAAATGTTCAATCAGATGCAGGATACATTTCCTTCTGGTTTTATTATCGAGTCCTTTTTGGTTTAGTTTTTCTGTACTGCTGTAGATGGGCTCAAGTCCGGGCTGCCGGCTTATTTCAGTCACCAATTCCATCTCCGGATGAGCCATGGAAAAAGAATGGCCCGAAATGGATATTTTCCCAAATAACAGATATTCCTGCCCCGGTTTAAGGCTTTGTTCGAGCCAGTTGGCACCCTGAAACCAGATCAGTTGAAGGATCCCTGTCCCGTCCTGTAAACTGGCTTTTACCCTTCGTTGGAATTTTGATCCGGAAAAACTTAATGTGGATAATTTTCCTTTGACCTGGACCGGTTGGCCTTCATTTTTAATCTGACCAATGGGTACAATGATTGAGCGGTCGATATGCCGGAAAGGAAAAGTAAACAACAAATCCTGAAAGGTAAATATCCCCAATTCCGTCTTGAGCAATTCGGCTTTTACAGGTCCTACGCCTTTTAAATATTCAATGGGACTTTTTAAATAATCAGGCCGCTGTTGCACTTTTTGATTTAAAATACAAGCTTAAAGATAGATCAAATCGGGACGGGGATTTTATTGTATTGTTATGAAATTATACATCCGTTACAATACCCCTATCTTTGTACCCGGTTTTCAACAGAATAATAAAATAGTCCGACCATGGATTCAAAAAGACAACAACAGGTAGCAGAGCTTATCCTGCGTAATTTTTCTTATGTTTTACAGCAGGAGGGATTGTATATCTATGGTAAAGCACCCTTAGTGACTGTCACCTCCGTTAAAGTAGCCACAGATCTTCAACTGGCCAGGATCTACCTGAGTATCTATAATACAGAACAAAAAGAATTGGTCCTGGGCCAAATCAGGGAGAATGAGTACAAACTCAAACAGGAAATGTATCACCGATTGCGGAAACACCTGAGACGAATGCCTTCTTTTGAATTTTTTATTGATGAGACCCTGGATGAAATGTACCGCGTGGAGGAATTATTTCAACGACTGGAAGCTAATCAACCCCCTAAAATCAGCGAAGCTGCTGACCCTGCTTAATTTATTTGGGCGGCTGGTAACTGGCGAGCAGGGAATCAAAGAATTTTCTCCCGTCCGGTGAAATTAAACAGGTACCCACCGGTTTTTTGTTTTCAATCAGGGTAAAATAAGCGCAACCCCCACCTTGAACATGAATATCGGCTTCCCGGATGATCTTGCCTTTTGCCTGTAAGGTCAATCTGCCGATCGCAGGGCAATTCATCTCAGTGGGTTTCCCGTCCGCGGTCAAAAAATGGGTGGTTTGTTGGGTTGATGCCTTGTCCCCCTGACTTACACTGATATCCATTTGATAAAATATAATATCTATAAAATCAACTTCATTAGCCAGATTCTGAATATCCGATGAGGTCAGGTAGCTGGAAATTTTCTCTGACACATTTTTAGGGGAGGGTGGATTGCCTGAATTGCAGGCGAGAAGGCAAATGAAAACAAGGCTGAGTATAGATACTTTCATCATGCCAAATTACTCAGAAATGATAAAAAAAATCTAAGGATAAAAAATACCCTTTCATCGAATTGATAGTTTTCCGTTCGTATAAAGGCTGGACTACATCGGCATCCAGCAATTTGTTCATAGACCTGGAATAACGGAAGCTTATCCCGGTTTTTTGCGTGAATTTCAGATGAGCACCAAACATCATAGAAAAATCTATACCATTAAAATAATAAGATAAGTCATTTAAGGACACCCTGCGCGGGTCGGCTCCCGGATCAATGACCTGGAAGCGGACCATCCTCCCGGTAGAAACCCCGCCGTGGACCTGAAGCCGGTAATATTCTTTAAGCGGATGGAACCAGTCGTTGACGACCACCAGGGCATTGATGGCAACAAAGTCCACAAACAACTTCCTGCCTTTATTGGTGGGTCTATCAAAATCCTTGGATTGACTACCTCTTTGATTATAAGCAAGTTCTGTGTGAAATTCCAGCTTGGGGAAGATAAAAGCCATACCTCTCAAACCCAGATTGATCCCCGGTTTATCGTAACCCTGCATGTCATCCCCGTCTATCTGGGCTAAATTTACTCCTCCGAATACCCCGGACCCAAACCTGAGGGCCTGGGCATTGGCTCCCAGGGTCATTCCGATGACCAGGACCACAAGTATGGAGCGCAGGAAAAACATATTAAAAAAATATTGAATGGAAAGTTTTAATTACCCGTTCGAATTAGTGACTTTTGTTACAAGATAAAAACGTTTAGCATTACCGAAATGTTAACATCCACGGAATCCGGAATCTGTCTTCACAGCATTCCAGCCTCCGGGGTCTCATTGAAAATAAGAAAACTAACACCGGGAAGATATGGCTTCAAAACTAAGATA
>Ga0138256_10002967_pt1 | contig 18133 bp, 16 predicted proteins | sample KNB2016incub_MG_FD_105486 | JGI IMG/M metagenome (GOLD analysis project Ga0138256, IMG submission 105486) | Active sludge microbial communities from wastewater in Klosterneuburg, Austria - KNB2014incub_MG | ecosystem: Engineered > WWTP > Activated sludge > Unclassified | place: Austria... | reverse complement strand
GTCACTGTAAAAAATAACAGAACAAAAAGGTTAAAACTTATTTTTATCATATATTTCAGTACTTATTTAAAAGTATCTCATTATTTCACTTCTATCAAATTTCTTTTTGTTTTAACCAATCCTTCGGGAGAGACAAAATGATTTTTAAGACAAAAATGAGATACGCCCATTATTTATTAGATATTAATAAAGCATTAACGATAGAAATAGATTTCAGAGTATTTCAAATGCACTATTTTACTTTTGATTCTCTTGCGAAAAATATAATTTTGTCGCAAAGAAACACAAAAACAAAGAATCAGAGCTTTTAAAGTTTTGATAATCATTTATTTGTAAACTTTAGAGTCTTGGTGCTATATTTTTTTAGCTTTACGAGGTGGCATGGATTTCAAAATGATTACTATCTATACATTACAGAATTTTCCAAATAATCATGTACGGCATCCGGCACCAGATATTGAACAGATTTACCTTCATGTAAAGCCTGTCTTATAAAAGTGGCTGAAATATCCAGTAATGGCACATCCATCTTTTTCACACGAGGATAATCAGAGAATTTATCAGGGTTGTGACCAGTTCTTTTGTATAAGTAAATATCATAATTATCCAATATCTGCTGGTAGTTTTTCCACTTATCAATATTTTCCAGATTGTCCCCTCCCATAATTAGCGCAAATATATGTTTTGGGTATTTTTCATTTAAAAAAGTCAATGTATCAATAGTATATGAAGGAAGTGGCATTGAAAATTCCACATTGGATGCTTTAATTTTAGTATTATTTCCTATGGCAAGTTGTACCAAATGATATCTGTCGCTGTCTTTTGCCAGCGAAGCTTTATTCTTAAGCGGATTATGAGGACTGACCACCATCCAAATCTGATCCAGGTCCGAATATTGAACCATGTGATTGGCAATAATCATATGGCCAACATGAACCGGATTAAAAGATCCGAAAAAAAGTCCGATTTTCATCTCGTAATCAATTGCCCATCATCACCGGCATAACCAGCATAAGCAGAGCTTCTCCAAGTTCTTCTTCTATAGGTACTATGATTCCTGCTCTACTTGGTGTTGAGAGTTGAAGTTTAATTTCATCCTTTTCAAGTACAGCAAGCATTTCACCCAAAAATTTTGCATTAAACCCGATAGTCATAGTATCTCCTGTAAAAGCACAATTGAGTTGTTCGGTGGCTTCATTGGAGAAGTCAAGATCTTGTGCAGAAATAGTCATACTTTTTTCAGTAAGATTAAGTATAACCTGATTAGTGGATTTATTGGCATAAATAGCTATCCTCTTAAGAGAATTTAGGAAGTCTTTTCTATTTATGGTTGCTTCATATGGATTTTCCACTGGAATAACGGCATTGTATTCAGGATATTTTGCATCTATCAGCCTGCAAACTATTTTTGTTCTTCCGAAACTAAAGAATATATTTGCTTTGTTAAAACTGATCGTTACATCACATTCTTCTGATAATGCATTTTTCACCAGTGTAAGTCCTTTTTTAGGGATAATCAAAGATTTTGCTATATCCGTTTTTAAATTGCCTACAGTATATTTTACAAGTTTATGTGCATCTGTGGCTACAAAGTGAAGTTTAGTAAAATCTATTTGTATCAGTACGCCTGTCATTGCTAGCCTAAGTTCATCATTGCTCGTTGCAAATATGGTGTTGGTTATACCTTTTTGTATCTTTTTTGAAGAAAGTGATAATGTTTCCACATCGTCCTCTTCAGGTGGATTTGGAAAGTCCTCTGCTGAGTCGCCAGATAATTTATATACTCCAAAGGCGGACAGTATTTTAACAGCATTGTTTTCATCGACCGAAATGGTTACCGGTTGCTCAGGCAAAGCCTTAATGGTATCCAGCAAAATTTTGGCAGGAATAGCAATGATTCCATTATCATCAGACGTAACATCCAGTTTTGTGATGATCGTCGTTTCAAGATTAGTGGATGTAATTGTTAAAACATTATCTTCTACAGCAAATAAATAATCTTCCATAATGGGGAGCACTGGATTTGCACTTATCGCACCCGATGCAATATTAAGCTGCTTTAATAATTCTGATGATGAAACTTCAAACCTCATTTTCTTACCTTTTAACTGTTTAAATATTTTTTGGTGTGCAGCATTAAATAAATATTGTCAACCTAGAAAATACTACGGCACAAATTTAATACATATTGTCATATTTCCTAACATAGCGTTGATATTGAAATAATTAAATGGGGTGAATTATTGATTTAGTCCATTTTTTGATATATTTATTTATGATTTTATAATGATTATCTTTCGTTGATAAGAATGTTTTTACTTTTGCTTTCTTAAAGTATTCTTTATGTTGAACAGAAAAATCGGACCGGTAACCAAGGAAATAAAAAAACTATTGATTCCTGATATTGAGATGTATGATTTATCTAATGGATTGAAGGTTTGTGAAATAAATCTCGGAAGTCAGGAGATTCTCAAAATAGAAATAGTACATGTGGCCGGCCGCTCTGTTGAAGATTTCCCCCTTTCCAGCAGAGCGGTATCATCACTTTTAAAAGATGGTTGCAGAAATAAAAGTTCAGCACAAATAGCTGAAGAAATCGATTTTTATGGCTCAAGTATCAAGACAGGGTCTAATATGGATTTTTCTTATACTACCTTTTATACACTCACCAAACATTTTGACAATATTGTACCTATTCTGTATGATATGTACTATTACCCCACCTTTCCCGAAGACGAAATTGAAAAATTTAAACATCTCAACATTCAGAAACTTAAAGAAGAACTAAATAAAAATGATGTCCTCACTTATCGAAGGATTACAGAAGAGATCTTTGGACATAAGCACGCATATGGTTATAATAGTACCGAAAATGATTACTTAAATGTAAATAAGGACATGATTTTATCTCATTGCGAAGATTATCTCGGAACCGATAACTGTTATATATTTTTAAGTGGGAAGATAAATGATCATATAAGAAAAACCATTTCTGATTTGTTTGGAACAGTGATAAAAAATACCAGAAAAAAAGATTATACACCAGCAACTAATCCAGTGTCAGGTAAAAAAATAAACCTAATAAGTAAAAATGAACATCAAAGCGCGATAAAAACTGGTAGGAAATTATTTAATAAAAATCATCCCGACAATGTAGTTTTTTATCTGTTAAATACTATTTTGGGAGGTTATTTTGGTTCCAGACTTATGACAAGTATCAGAGAAGACAAAGGATATACCTATGATATTTCTTCTAATGTAGACCAAATGTTGTATGATGGATGTTTTTATATCAGTACGGAGGCTGCTACTGAATATGTAGAACCAATACTGGAAGATGTCTATTTACAAATGGAAATATTGAAAAATGAAAAAGTTGGAGCAAAAGAACTTATCATGGTAAAGAATTATCTGATGGGTACATTTATGAATATGCTGGATGGACCAATGAATGTTTCTTCCTTTGCTAAATCAATGATTCTTTCGGGCAAAAAGCCATTGGATTTTTTGGAGTTTACAGACGAAATGGTCGAAATGTCCCCGGAAATGATCTTAAAGGCAGCTCAGATTTACCTCAATAAGGAAGATATGATAGAAGTGATAGTTTCCCCATATTGACAGTTAATCGACACAAAAGCAAATTATTATGTATTCATTGACAAAAAAGATAGCCTATTGTTGACTATTTTTTATAATTTTGCACCGCATAAGTTAAATTTGCTATATAAATTCTAATAATTTCTTATTCAATATATACATAATGAGGTTTTTTAATTTTTTTACTCAGGAGCTGGCGGTTGATTTAGGCACAGCAAATACCCTCATAATACAAAATGACAAGGTAGTTGTTGACGAACCTTCCATTGTTGCTATCAATCGCAATACCGGAGAAGTTATTGCTGTGGGAAATAAAGCCATGCAAATGCATGAAAAAACACACGATAATATTAAAACCATCAGACCTCTAAAAGATGGAGTAATTGCAGACTTTCAGGCAGCAGAAGCCCTTATTCAAGGTTTGATAAATATGATAGGAGAGAAGAGAAGATTTTTTACACACCTTAAAATGGTTATTTGCATTCCTTCAGGTATAACTGAAGTGGAAAAAAGAGCTGTTTTTGATTCAGCAGACCACGTAGATTCAAAGGAGACCTATCTTATTCATGAACCTATGGCAGCCGCCTTGGGTATTGGATTGGATGTAGAAGAGCCCATTGGAAATATGGTGATAGACATTGGAGGTGGAACTACTGAAATCGCAGTAATCGCCTTATCAGGTATTGTGACGGATCAATCTATAAGAATAGCAGGTGATGAATTTACCAATGACATTATCGACTATATGAAAAGGAAACACAACATCCTGATTGGTGAGCGAACTGCAGAACAAATAAAAATAAATGTAGGTGCAGCCATTGCAGACCTTACAGATGCTCCGCCCAAATATGCAGTAAATGGGCGAGACATGTTGACCGGTATACCGAAACAAGTATTTACGACGCATGTCGAAATTGCTGAAGCCATAGATAAATCAATTGCTAAAATCGAAGAAGCTGTGTTAAAAGCACTTGAAGACACCCCTCCTGAGTTATCTTCAGATATTTACAAAACAGGAATTTACCTTACCGGAGGAGGTGCTTTATTAAGAGGTCTTGATAAAAGAATGGCTGCCAAAACAAAACTTAAAGTGCATATTGCGGATGATCCATTGAGAGCTGTGGTAAGAGGTACCGGACTGGCCCTAAAAAATTCGCACAGATACTCTTTCCTTATGGACCGTAAAAGTATATGACTTTAACCCCGACTGAATGTACAATGTCGTTCAATTATTTGCAAAATACGGCGCACACATCATGTTTGTGGTGTTGGAAATAATTTGTTTTTATCTTATTATTAATTACAATTTGGTTCAGAAAGAAATATTTCTGAACTCTTCAAATGTATATGCTGCTAAAATAGCACAGCAGCAATCTAAAATATCTCAGTTTTCGAATCTCAGGAATCAGAATGATAGCCTGATGCATGAAAATGCAACATTAATAGAAAATCTCATCACCATTGAGTACTCCTCAGATAATATACCGGAAGCAGATAGTTTTTACAATCAATATAGTCTGATACCTGCTTCCATTTGTAATAGCACCATTCATTTGCGAAATAATCATTTTACCCTTTGTAAAGGAAGCAGGGAAGGAATAAAAAAAGACATGGGTGTTATTTCTTCTCATCAGGGCATCATTGGAATAGTAAGAAACGTCTCAGAAAATTTTTCGCATGTCATGTCCCTTTTAAATAGTCAAACTAAAATCAGCTGCTCCATTAAGAGCAGAAAAGGACATGGTAGCCTGGTTTGGAAGACGATGGATCCTCTGAGGATGACTTTGGAATCCATTCCAAAGCACGAAAAAATTGCCGTTGGTGATACTGTAATTACCAGTGGATATTCTACGATGTTTCCCAGAGGCATACTAGTAGGCAAAATTGAAAAATATGTATCCATTCCTGGCAGTAATAACTATGACATTACAGTCAAACTATTCAACGATCTGACCAATATCAAATATGCATACGTTATTCAAAATCGACTAGACACTGAACAAACTAAACTGGAAAAGGAGGTAGTTGATGAATAGTGCCATTCAAACAAATATTATCAGAATTATTTTTGTTTTTTTGGCCCAGGTGCTGATATTCAAGCAGATCACTTTTTCTTTAGGTGGACTTGCATATATTCACTTTCTTATCTACCCTATCGCCATACTATTAATGCCTGTAAAAACATCCAGACCGGTTTTACTTGTTTTAGCATTCATTTTTGGAATAGCTTTGGATATGTTTTATGATTCTCCGGGTATTCATGCAGCAGCGTTAGTATTTACTGCTTATATCAGAAATATTATAATTATATTTCTAGAGCCTTTTGATGGCTATAATATAGATGATGTCCCAACTTTAAAAAGAATGGGCACGGGCTGGTTTGTTTCTTATATCAGTGTTGCCTTATTAATCCATACTTTTGTTTACTTTAGTATTGAGGCTTTTTCTTTTGTTTTCTTTTTTGAGATTTTTCTCAATACAATATTCAGTTTTATCGTTACTTTTATATTTGTTCTGGTTTTACAGTTTATTTTCAGAACTAAATATTAAAATAAGCTGAAATCAATATAAGAAGATGAGACACCTGGTTGATAGAAAATACAGTGTAATATATGCAATAAGTTTAGTAGCTCTAATTCTGACCTTGAAGGCAGCCCACCTTCAATTATTTTCTAATAAATATAAAGAACAAGCTCAAAAAACAACCCTTGAAAAAAGTCTGGTTTATCCATCCAGAGGCATTATCTATGACAGAAATGGAAAAACACTTGTATTTAATAAGTCGATTTACATCATTTATGCAGTATATAGAAAGATTGATCCCAAAATGGATACAACCTTATTCTGTTCGTTATTAGGAATTGATAAAGAAACGTTTATTACTAACCTGAATAAAGATTGGAAAAACCCTCAGTTTCACAAATCAATCCCTTTTGTTTTTCTTAATAAAGTAAGTCCCGAACAATATGCTATTTTTCAGGAACACCTGTATAAGTTTCCAGGATTTTATCCCGAACAAAGAAGTATTCGTGGTTATCCTCACAATCATGCGTCACATGTCCTGGGTTATCTTGGAGAAGTAGATAAAAAAATCATAGAAAATGGAAACGGTATTTACATTGCCGGGGATTTTATCGGCAAATCAGGACTTGAAATTGCTTATGAAAAAGAACTTAGTGGTGGAAAAGGAGTCAATTATATTTTGAAAGATAATCTGGGAAGGCAGGTAGGTTCTTATGACAATGGCAGATTGGATAGTATGGCCAATCCCGGTGAGGACATGAAAATAAGTATTGACCTTGATCTTCAAGCATATGCCGATAGTTTGATGATGAATAAACGTGGAGGACTTGTGGCCATTGAACCATCCACAGGAGAAATACTTGCTATGGTAAGTGCTCCCACATATGACCCCAATCTACTGAGTCTGGACGAAAACAGAAGTGCTGGTATGCAACAACTTTTATTGGACACCATCAATCGGCCGCTAAACAACAGGGCTGTCACAAATAGATATCCTCCAGGGTCTATTTTTAAACCTGTAATCTCATTAATCGCACTTCAAAAAGGAGTCACCTGGGTAAACCGACCCATTTTCTGTCCGGGATTTTTCAGACTCAGTGCTTCCAAAGTCCAAAAATGTCATGCTCATCAAACCATTCACAATATATCAGAAGCCATCCAGCATTCTTGTAACACATATTATTTTCAGATTACCAAAGACTTCCTGGATTTATACAGTTATAAAAAACCAGGCATTGGTTTGGATACATTGGTGTCTTATCTTAAGGATTTTGGTTTAGGTAGCAAATTAGGGCTTGACTACAGCTATGAAAATAAGGGATTAATACCGGACTCAAAATATTACGACAGAGTTTACAGCAAAGAAACCAACGGCTGGAGGTCAATGTGGGTACTATCATTAGGTATAGGGCAGGGAGAAATGCAATTGACGACTGTTCAAATGGCAAATCTGGCTGTTATCATGGCGAACAGGGGATATTACATTACACCACATTTTATAAAAAACTACCCATCCGGAAAACTTTTACCTGTTGAATTTACCACCAAAAAAAGAGTCCGTATTGACACAAAATATTTTCAGCCGGTGGTGGATGGTTTGGAACGGGTAGTTACCGCCGGAACAGCTAGAATAGCATTTGTTCCTGGATTGGATATATGTGGAAAAACGGGTACATCTCAGAATCCTCACGGCAAGGATCACTCCGTATTTTTTGGTTTTGCTCCCAAAAATAATCCTAAAATTGCTATTGCTGTTTTTATAGAAAATGCCGGATGGGGAGGCGATTGGGCAGCACCTATTGCCAGTCTGCTTATGGAAAAATACATCAAAAAATCAATTGATCCGTCAAGAAAATATCTGGAGACAAAAATGTTTAAAGGATTGACAAATGTAAAAAATTACGATCTGACAACCATACGGTAATTATTAATTGGTTTTTTTACTTTACAAATCTTCAGTATATTGTATATTGCTACCCAAAAGCAATTATTATGGATTCTTCAAAAGTTACCGTTTATTCATTGTTTACTGATTTTGATATTTCTTTGTTCAAAACGGGAAAGCATTATCGTTTATACAATAAAATGGGTGCTCATCCCATGAGTTTGAACGGGGTGGAAGGATGTTATTTTGCAGTTTACGCTCCTAATGCAGAAAAATTATGTGTTGTTGGAGATTTTAATCACTGGAATGGGGAACAATATCTTCTGTATTCGCGATGGGATAAGTCTGGTATCTGGGAAGGTTTCATACCAGAGGTCGGACACGGAATGGTATTTAAGTATAAAATCTATCCTTATGACCATGGAAGGATAAGAATGAAGGCAGATCCCTATGCAGTAAAAGCCGAAAAACCACCTTTGTCCGGATCAGTGGTTTGGGATTTGAGATACGAATGGAAGGATGAGGAATGGATGCAGGCCAGGCCTAAGAAAAATGCACATAATCAACCCCATTCAGTCTATGAAATGCACTTTGGATCCTGGAAAAGAAAGGCAGACGAAAAGAGATCTCTGACATATTTCGAAATGGCAGATGAACTAATTCCTTTTTTATTGGATATGGCGTATACCCATGTTGAGTTTTTACCGTTGGCAGAACATCCTTATGAACCTTCCTGGGGTTACCAGGTCACTGGGTATTATGCTGCTACAAGTAGGTTTGGGAGACCTGAAGAGTTGATGTACCTGATAGACAAACTTCATGAAGCCGGTATTGGTGTTATCATGGATTGGGTGCCGGCTCATTTTCCATCAGATGACTTTTCACTTGCAACATTTGATGGGTCATGTGTGTACGAACACCCGGACAGACGGAGAGGCTTTCATCCTGACTGGAATACTTTGATATTTAATTTCGGCAGACCGGAGATAAAAAGTTTTTTAATTTCAAATGCGTTTTTCTGGCTGGAAAAATATCATATAGATGGTTTGAGAGTAGATGCTGTATCTTCTATTGCATTTTTGGATTATTCGCGCAATGAAGGTGAATGGGAACCAAATCAATATGGTGGAAGGGAGAATCTGGAAGCAATTGCATTTCTTCAGGAATTCAACACAGCTGTATATGGATCTTTTCCGGGGATACAGACCATTGCTGAAGAGTCAACATCTTATCCTATGGTCTCTCGTCCTGTGTTTCAGGGTGGTCTTGGTTTTGGAATGAAATGGATGATGGGCTGGATGCACGATACGATAGATTATTATAAAAGAGAGTTTATCTATAGAAAATTTCATCAGAATGACATCACCTTTAGTGTTATGTATGCCTTCTCAGAAAATTTTATGTTACCTCTGTCTCATGATGAAGTTGTACATGGCAAAGCTTCCATGATCGGTAAAATGTGTGGGGATGAATGGCAAAAATTTGCGAATTTACGAACACTTTATAGTTATATGTTTACTCATCCAGGGACAAAATTGCTATTCATGGGAAATGATATGGCACCATATACGGAGTGGAATTTTACCTGGGAACTTGAGTGGGATCTCTTAAACTATCCATCTCACAAAGGTATAAACGAAACAGTAAAGGCCCTCAATCGGTTGTACAGAAATGAAAAGGCACTGTATCACTACAATTTCAGTCATGAAGGATTTGAATGGATAGATGCCGGCGACAGAGTAAATTCCATATTAATATATCAACGGAAATCGGACATCAAAAATGACGTCCTGATGATAGTTTGCAATCTAAATATAACCCCACATAAAGAGTATAAAATCGGAATGAGTGCAAAACAGACTTGGGACGTAATTTTTAACTCTGATGATAAAAAATATTGGGGAAGTGGATATGAAGTTCGACAAAAAGCAGCAACAAAAAAAGAAGAATGGCATGGAAAAAAACATATGTTAGAGATCGATATTCCACCATTGTCCGTTATGGTGTACAGATTGATTTCGTCAGTGGAAGATAAACAAAAGCCCAAAAGAGCAATTAAAACTAATCCACCAGAACAAAAAATAAAAGTTTTACAAAGTAAAAAGTAAAAATCTAACTTATTTGTAGATTTTTGTTTTTAAAACTATAAATTTAAATTTTAGCTATTTTATAAAATATTATTTTGTTTTATGTGTTTTATATTTTACTATTTAAAATAATATTTTGTTAAGGATCCGTTAAATATGCTTCTTGTTTAAACGATTTGATGTACTTTTGCGTCTTATTTCAAAATAAGCATCAAAGTTATGTTAAACATTATCAACAATATTTTGCCCGATCCAATAAAAGAGCTTTTGAAGGACGTGACAGTTACTCAAGGTGGGCAATGGATAGAAAAAAAAGAGCTGAGGATCGCAGAAGCAAACCGAAAGATCGGAAAACACTTTAATCCTAAATCAGCTCGAACAAGATCGTTCTAGAATTTTAAAGGTGATTTGTTAGTTAATAGAAAGGCGGTGCATTAAATTGTATCGCCTTTTTTTTTGGGGTTTAAACGTTTTGTCCGACATCACAACAACAATGTTAATATAATCAGCCCATCATTTTACTCCATGCAAATCTTATCAACACTAAAAAGCCAATAAAAAATAATATAAACTGATAAAAAGGCATATACGTAAATACAAAAATATGGGTTTTCTCCAAAATCCACATCATAGATATCAAAACAGTAATTATAAAAAATAGGCTTCCGATTTTGTCAAATCCCGGAACATCATTCAGGCTGACATTCTTTTTTATAAGCCACAAAGTCACCAGCATACAAAGAATCGGAAGAATTTGGGTATATAAATTTGTTTCCAAAACAGGCTGTCGTTCAAATAAAAACATGTATGCATTAAGTGTCAGAGCAAAAATTCCAGGTATGCAGGCAAAATACACCAAAACAGTATACAAGTACTTCCAAGGCGAAACATGGCCTTCGCCACTTCCAAAAACAATCGCCAGAAACGCAGTAAATGGAAGAGCAAAAAAATAAAATAATACTATAGATGGCTGTTGAGAAACTGCTTCAAAAAACTGGCCTAGTGTCATGTTGATCTCCTTTTGGGAGTAAAAATAACTAATTTTTCCATTTCAATACTACAATAAAAATTCTGACCCCAAACATTCAGGATTTCTAGTTATAATAACCTTATTTAACCACACCATCCACTTTTATTCTTTGTGGTCTATTGGCGAGTTCAAATAAGGTATGAAAGATTAGTTTTCCGACATTTTCCATAGCGTCAAAATTTATTTTTTCAACATCATCCGTTGTTCTATGGTAATCTTCGTGGGTACCATTAAAATAAAAAATAGCCGGGATTCCATTTTTTGCAAAATTATAGTGATCTGAACGATAATAATATTTATTCGGATCATCTTCGCTATTGTACGTATAATCCAGAGTAAGTTGTGTATATTTTTTATTTACATCTTCACTTATGCTGTGTAAATCTGAGCTGAGTCTATCTGAACCAATGATATAAATATATTCCGGATTATCTTTATACTTATCGTCGGTGCGTCCTACCATATCCACATTAATGTTTACAACCGTATTCTGTAAAGGAAAAACTGGGTTTTCTGTATAATAATGTGACCCTAAAAGTCCTTTTTCCTCGCCGCAAAACCATAAAAATACAATACTTCTTTCTGGTGCGTTGCCCTCTAAAACAGCTTGCTGACAAGACTGTGCCAACTCCAGCAGAGTGGAGGATCCTGACCCATTATCATTTGCACCATTAAAAACTTCATCCCCTCGTTTACCCAGATGATCATAATGTGCAGAAACTATTATATATTCGTTTGGTTTTGATTTACCCTGTATATATCCAATTACATTTTTACCTTCCAGAATATTGATATCTTTAGACATATTTATTGAAAAATCAATCGGCAGTTTAACGGATTCCGCTTTGCCTTTTGCATATTTTTCCCGTGCTTTTAGAATTTTATTTTCTTGGTCGCCAATGATTGCTTTTGCTACTGTAGAAGAAATATACACGTGATCCGCTGTTCTTAACTCATTTTCGGCGCGTTTACCCAGTTGAAGATTAGGAGACAATAGTTTTCTCCGGTTTTCTTCGAGTAATTTTTTAATATCATCCTCAATGATTAGGACAAGTTTTACGCCCTTCTCTTTTGCTGCAATCAGTTTTTTATTGATGTCAACGGTCCAATCTGATTGCTCTTCCGTTTTTGTAATAATTGAAAGCCCTTTTTTATCCAAGGGTTCTCCTTTATTGATCATAATAATTTTACCCTTTACGTCGGTCTTTTTATAATCACTGTATATTTCACTATCAATACCATATCCTAAAAATATAACTTCCTGATCTGAAATTATGGTATTGCTATTATTTACTTCAGGCATAGCTATAAAATCCCATAACAGTCTGTATCTATTGCCTCGCACATACATTTCACTATTTTTCCATTTTGAATAGGTAAACGCAACCGGTTGGTAATAATCACCAGTTGAAATGGAAGGATTTAGTCCAAGGTTACGCAATTGTTTAGAAATATAGTCTGCTGCGAGCTCCATTCCTTTTTGACCAGTCTCCCTTCCTTCCAGCGAGTCGGAAGCCAAAATGCGCAAATGATCTCTTAATGATGATGCCGAAATCTCTGATGCATATCTAAAAGAAAGATCTTTGGGGTTTGTAATTTTGGGTATGTTTTTATCAGGAACCGTCACCGTGCTGATATATTGTCCTGCAACATTACCTCCGATAAATACAATTAAAATTGCTGCAAATATTTTATTCTTCATATGATGTAATAAGTTTGGAAAGGCAATAGACATAAATTATTCAACTTAAATATTTCAACAGGGTATTTTGTTCACTCTGTTTTGATGTCTGCCTCCTTCAAATTTGGCACTCAAAAATACGTTTACTATGCGTTTTGCCATTCGCTTACTGATAAATCTTGCCGGAAGGCATAAGATATTGGCGTCATTGTGCTGTCTCGCCAATGCGCCTAGTTCTTCGGTCCAGCACAATGCTGCCCGTATACCTTTATGTTTATTGGCTGTCATACAGACACCATTTCCACTTCCACAAACAAGAATACCCAGATCAGCATGTTTTTCCTCAACATCTATGGCTACAGGATGAGCAAAATCAGCATAATCCACAGAATCAATACCAGAGGGTCCTTTATCAGATATCTGATGGCCTTCCTTAATTAAGTAACGTACGATGAAATCTTTATACTCATATCCTGCATGATCAGAACCTATGGCTAATTTCATGTTGAAAATATTAATTTGCTGGTGCTGTTTTAAGTAATGGATTCAACATATCAGACATTTCCTTTTCGAATGCCGGATCTTCTACCTTCTTTGCATTATCCAGAACATCCTGTATAGCTCCTAATCTGTATTCATAATCTTGTCTGAAACTATCAAAAACATCTTTATCTGTTTGAGATTCATAGAATGTGATATACTGTTTTGTTTCTTCAGCAAGAATTCTTAAATGTTTTTTTGCAGATTCAAAATCTTTAGCGCTGATCAATACATTTATAAATGGCATAATTCCTGAATCATATGGGAAATTCATATTAGGAAACGCTTCAAAATATTTATTGGCCATTGCTACAGCTTTATCTTTAATCCCTTGTCTGTCAAATTCAATGGCAGCTCTAAGCATCACCAATTTCATCGCCTGTACTTCAGCCATATAACTTTTATCCACAAAAAGCTTCATTTTATCAAAATTGCCCCACTTCCATTTGGTCATGACATTGTTATATACTTTTTCAACATCTATATCGCCAAATCCATATATACTTGGCAATTGTGATTTTACCCTTACTTTAGTCGGAGATAATCTAAGACCCAGACCTTCCATCTCTACATAATCATTCAGGCCAAGCAGTTTTGAAGCCTGACAGGTGATAGCAAAATATATCGGTCTTTCGTAAAAATTGGAAGCAATAAGATCCATTACAGCTAAGTCATCTTTAGTAAAATATCCTGCATTTTCAGCAAATCTAAATTCGACCTGGTCCGCCCATTCAGATGAGTCAATATTGGGCTGTAAACCAAGCTTCATATATTTTTCACGATCTACAGGTAAATAGAAATTTCTACTAGTTACAAAGGTTTGATCCTGAATGGTATTTTTAGGATCTCTGATACTTCTCAGACCTTCAAATATATTCATAGGTGCTGACAAGTTTTCACCTCTTGGATTAGCAAAAAATACTTGATTTCTGTTTTTACCCCTATAATCTTCTTCAGTTAATGTCAATTTGATTGGCGCTGAGTCATTGACCTTATTTCTAAGTTTATTGATGTACCAATCCACAGCGATCAGACTAAGATTGACCACTCGTACGTCACGCCTTATATTTTCCACTTCCTGAGCATACCATAATGGATAGGTGTCATTGTCTCCATAGGTAAATATGATGGCATTCGGCTCCACACTATTAAGAAAATTGGAGGCATAATCTCTGGATGCCTGATGGTGTTTTCGGCTATGATCATCAAAATTCTGAAATCCCATAATCACAGGTGCTGATAACACCAATAGCCCTGCCAGAACAGCAGGTGCGGGACCAGATATTTTTTGAGACAAATAGTGATATAATGCCAAAACGCCCATGCCAATCCAGATACAGAAAGTCATAAAAGAACCGACCAATACATAATCTCTTTCTCTTGGCTCATTGGGTGGTTGGTTGGAGTAAATCACGATTCCAATTCCTGTGATGACAAAAAGAATGAGTAAGGTAGTAAAATCTTTTTTTCGCTGGACAAAATGAAAAACCAGTCCAATCAGACCAAAAATGAGCGGAAGGAAAAAATACCTATTGCTTGACTCATCATTTTTCATCGTATCCGGCAGTGCGTCCATCTTATACAGTTTGGCCTCATCTATTGGTGTAATTCCTGATTGCCAATGTCCTTTTGATATATCCCAAGGGAAATAACCCTGCTCTGCGGTCTGACGACCCACAAAATTCCACATAAAGTATCTGAAATACATCCAGTTGATCTGATAGTACATCATAAATTGCAGATTATATCCCATACCCGGTTTCCCTTTGCTATCTCCATTCAGGGCTTCCCTCCACATTTTATGCAGCTCAGGACGACCCTGGTCAGTGTGGCCTATTCGTGGAAAAAGTATTTTATCTTTCTGATCGTAGATATATTCAAACTTTTCATCTACAACTTCATATTTTTCGCCGACTCTTCCATATCTGTCTGTTCGTTTTACGTCTTTAGGTTCAGCATCGTAGTGAGGTCCTGACAATAATGGTCGCTCCCCGTATTGCTCCCTGTTGAGGTAAGGAAGTAATCTCATAGCATCTCCGGGTACATTCATATTGATAGGGGTATCTGTATTGGCTCTGATGACCACAACACCTATGGTAGAAAATGCCACCACAATCAATACTGCTGAAACAGCGGCAATCTGTAATATTTGATTTCCCTTCTTATGCGCATATTTCAATATGTAATAAGCTAGCCCTGCCACTATTAGCAATGTAGGAATAATACCGGAATGAATAGGAAGTCCAAATGAATTCACAAATAAAAGTTCCATGTTTTTCCAAAGGTTAGGTATGCCTACGATCACAAACTTCATGATGAATACGATGGCAACTACACCCAATCCCATCGCAATGATGGCACCTTTTAAAGTATGTTCTTTATATTTCTTATAATAGACCAAAAGCGCAACCGCCGGCAAGGACAAAATACTCAACAAGTGAACTCCCACGGACATTCCACTCACAAACAGACTCAAAACCAACCATCTGTTGGCATCTTTGTCATCGTCAAGAAAATAATATTTAGTCGCTGCCCACACAGTAATAGAAGTAAACATAGTAGACATTGCATACACCTCACCTTCAACTGCAGAAAACCAGATAGATGTGCTGAAAGCGGTAGACAATCCCGCTGCCAATCCGGCTAAAGCTAAAGCAATGTTTTGGCTTTGTGTGGTTTCAGTACTTCTACCCACCAAAGCAAGTTTTCCAAACATAATAGTAACCCATGCTATCATGGTAGCTGCAATGGATGTACAAAGCGCCGACATCAGGTTTACTGCAAATGCAATATCTGCAGGATCATCAGAAAAAATAGTGGCCAACCAGGCAAACATTCTTCCGATCAAGACAAAAAGGCCAGCCCCCGGCGGGTGAACTACCTGCAATTTATATGCACCAAGAATAAACTCACCACAGTCCCAAAGACTACCCGTGCGCTCTACAGAGTGATAGTAAACTATAAAACTGATCAAAAAAACCAGCAGACCTGAAATGTTGGAAAATTTCCTTAGTGATTGCATATCAATGATTGAAACTTGATGTTTTTAAATAGAAAGTTGCAAAATTAATAAATTTACTTTAAAACAAGTATTAATGTGTAATATGGTCTGATTATACTGAATTAACCACGGTATAAAACAAGGTTTACATTCATTTTATTGTAAAATTATGGCCTGATTTTTCTTCATTTATGACAACTTTGTCGACTTGTGGTTTAAAAGCCTTACTTTTGTGGTATGTTTTGTATTTCAATACTTATTACAATATCATGATTAAGTATCTAATTTTATCTGCGATCGGATATTTTATATTTACCAACTATATCACACCAATGCTGGAAGGTAATAAACCAAATCGGTTTAATGAACATTCAGAAAGAAAAAATAAAAACAATCATGAAGATGAATATGTTGATTACGAAGAAGTTGATTAACTAATTGAATGAAAATAACGTGGATCTTTCTATATTAAATAATCTTACAAATAAAAATTCTTTTGAGTCTAACTATACGGTCATCGATGAAACGGATGATTTTATAGTAATACTCAAAAAATATGGTATTGCTGTTCAGGCAACAGACAAGAATGTATATGATCTTGAAACTGTACTCAATACCAAATATAAAGAACAGGTACATGTTCTTAACCGTATCGACCAACCAGTGTCTGGCCTGGTTATCTTTGGGAAAAATAAGGTATTCTCGGCTGAATTTACTGAAATGCTCAAAGCAAGAACCGTTAAAAAAACTTATCTTGCTCTAGTCGCCGGAACACCAAATCAAGAAAAAACCGAGTTACATCATTTCATCAAAAAACTGCATAACCGTGCCATGACTGCTGACGAACAGGTAGATGAGAATTTTAAAGAAGCCATTCTCGAGTATTCTTTACTTCAGTCGTTTGATAATTACCATTTGCTCAAAATAGATCTGAAAACAGGAAGGTTTCACCAGATCAGGGCACAACTTGCTACCGTTGAACTGCCCATAAAAGGAGATCTCAAGTATGGTTCTCGCAGACCGAATCTTGATCGAAGTATATGTCTCGTTTCATACAAACTGGAGTTTATACATCCTTTTACCGGTAAAAAACATGAGTATACGTCTCCATTACCAGATAATGATGTGATCTGGGGTCTGGTAGATCAATCGCTCATTGAGTAATTTTTCCAGCTTTATTTCATACCTTTGCCCATAATTTTTTATCATGAGCAATAATACTTATTCTACTTTTACAGATGTAAATTCACTTGGTGAGTTTGGACTGATAGATGCACTGACCAAAGATCATCCTGCAGTTCAGGCCAGTACGGTAAAGGGTGTGGGTGACGATGGTGCAGTGATTAATAACACAAATGAAGTTACAGTCATTTCCACTGATATGCTGGTAGAAGGTATACATTTTGATCTGATGTATACTCCGCTCAAACATCTTGGATACAAATCAGTAGTCGTTAATCTGTCTGATATCTTCGCTATGAATGCAGTACCATCTCAGATCACCGTATCCATTGCTATATCCAATAAATATAGTCTCGAAGCACTTAAAGAATTTTACGAAGGAATTTATACCGCATGTAAAATGTATCAAGTAGACCTTGTGGGAGGAGATACTACTTCATCTCCCAAAGGCATGGTAATCAGTATCACTGCTATAGGACAAGCAAAAAAGGAGGACATTGTTTACAGAAATGGTGCAAAAAAAGGGGATATCATTTGTGTCACAGGTGACCTGGGTGCATCTTACCTTGGGCTTCAGATACTTGAGAGAGAAAAGCAGGTGTACCTG
>Ga0138256_10002965_pt1 | contig 18142 bp, 23 predicted proteins | sample KNB2016incub_MG_FD_105486 | JGI IMG/M metagenome (GOLD analysis project Ga0138256, IMG submission 105486) | Active sludge microbial communities from wastewater in Klosterneuburg, Austria - KNB2014incub_MG | ecosystem: Engineered > WWTP > Activated sludge > Unclassified | place: Austria... | reverse complement strand
GTGGCAGATCCTCCGATTGTCGCCTTAACCGAGTTTGATATCCCGCGTTGCCGCCATCATGCCATTTGCTCCCTTAGACAGTTTTACGATCGGAAAAAATCGACCTTTCGACCCTGCTGTTTCACGTTCACGACTTGTCAGAAATCTATCTCCCTCGAAAAGGATCGAATCGACCCAGTCCTCTTTTTGATCGAGGGTCGTTACGGTCATGTGGACGTGTTGCGATTGCGTCGAATTTGGATAGGATGCGGGCCGGATCGAGCTAAACTCATATCGCCCACGTTCGTCGGTTAGCATCCAGCCTCGATATTTGCCGTGTTTATGCTGGCCGGCACGTCCATAGATGCCGTGAACATCCGTGTGATAAAAGTAGATCAGCGTGTTAGGTGCCGGGGTTTTACCGTCCGGCATAAAGACCGTCCCGGATATCACAATACGCTCGCCGGGATCCTCGGCAGGGGCGAGAGCCGTTTTCCAAGACACGTTTGCCGGAGCGTCGATCGCCCCGCTCCACTCGCCGCCGGTTGGCAGGGCTTTTTGTTTTAAGCGTTTTAGAATGTCAGATTCGGCTTGAGCCAGCGTATTGCTTTTACATCCGATCAGGATCGGCAGCGATAAAACCGTCACTGCGGCGTTTTTCAAAAAATCTCTACGGGTTTCAAATAAATTTGCCATAATTTTGTCCTTTGAGAGTGATTTGTTGATAATTAGACGAGACGGAGGAGATATTTGTTTCAATGCTCGAAACCGAAAGACTCTTAATGAACAAAATTAGGCCGGATGACCTGGCGTGGCTGATCGAAATGCGCACTCCTGACGCGGTCAATCGATATCTGGGAGGCCCTGAGATGCAAAATGCCGAGGCCCTTACGAAGCGGCTACCGTATTATCTCGAATGCCACGAGAAATACGGCTTTGGCTTTTGTACGATGACTCTCAAAGCGACGGGTGAGATGATCGGTACCAGCGGTTTGCAACCGCTCGAGGACACGGGAGAGATCGAGGTTGGTTACAATCTTTCCGAAAAATACTGGCGGCAAGGGTTTGGCTATGAATGCGCAATGGCGTGGCTAAAATATGGGTTTGAGACCGCCGGGCTTGAACGCATTGTTGCGGTTGCCGATCCCGCTAACACCGGGTCTTGGCGCATTATGGAAAAATGCGGGATGAAATATGAGAAGACCGAGAAACACTATGGCATGGACTGTGTTTACTATGCGATCTCACGTTCGGAGTTTCTGACCAAGCAGCCAGTAAATGCGTCCTAATCTCCCAAAACTCATCTTCGCGATATTGCTAAGCATCTATTTCCTGTGGATAGCTTGGGACCCGATGCAAGGCAGCTTTCTCGACAATGTCGATCTGCCGTTACATGAGTTTGGGCATCTGCTGTTTCGCATACTCGGCGAATTTATGGGTATCGCCGGCGGTTCGCTCTTTCAGGTGATCTTTCCGGCGGTTTTTGTCGGCTATTTTATTTGGCAGCGCAGCTTTTACTCGGCTGTGGTGGTGTCCTTGTGGGTCGGGCAAAGCATACTGAATGTTTGGGTCTATGCTGCTGACGCTGTTGTGATGCAGCTAGTGCTGACAAGCGGATCTACCGGTGCGGAGGGTAGTTTTCACGATTGGAATTATATGCTCACACATTTTGGCCTGCTCGGTTCGACGAAGACGGTGGCCGGAATTATCCGTTTCCTCGGCACATCAACTATAATCATATCTGGCGTTTTTTCTGTCTATTGCTCATTTATCCAAGCTGACGAAGAGGTATGAAGGTAACCCTCATCACGGGTGCATCAAGCGGTATTGGCGAGGCGTTTGCACGGCGGCTCGCGGCGGAAAAGCACGATCTGGTGCTGGTCGCCCGCAACGAAAAAAAGTTGCACGAGATGTGTGACGAACTGATGCTCAAGCATCAGATCATGGCCCATTATGTCGTGCTAGATCTGACGGATGATGAGGCAGTCGGAAAGCTTTTTGACGAAACAACACGGCATGGTTTTGAGGTCGATTGGCTGATAAATAACGCCGGGTTTGGCTCGATGGGCGATTTTGTTGATCTCGACATCGAGAAAGAGCTGAACATGATCGAGCTAAACATCTCGTCACTTGTCGCTCTAACGCACGCATATTTGCCAGGAATGCGTTCTCGAGAACACGGGACGATAATCAATATTTCGTCAGGAGCCTCATTTCAGCCGATCCCGTTTATGGCGACATATGCGGCAACAAAGGCTTTTGTGTCCTCGTTTTCGGAGGCCGTTGCAGAAGAAAATCGCCCGTTTGGCATAACGATCACTGCACTTTGTCCGGGGGCGACAACGACGAACTTCTTCGCTGCATCAGATATCAAGGATCCGCTAAAGGTCAAGGGCCAGCAAACAGCAGAGGAAGTTGTCGACACAGGTCTGAAAGCCGTGCAAAACGGCCGGACGAAAAAGGTATCGGGGTTTGCCAACTATATCGGGGCGTTGCTCGGCACGTTTTCACCGACGTGGCTGTCGTCACGAGTGATCGCAAAGGCTCTACGGCCAAAGTTTCAGGGAAAAGAATGAAATTTACAGTTCTTGGCAGCGGTTCGACCGGAAACGCGGTGCTTATTTCGAGCGAGACGACAAATGTGCTCGTCGACGCCGGAATGAGTGCCCGCGAAATACTGCGTCGACTGGCCGATATGGGTGTGGCTCACGATCAACTCGACGGCGTGCTGATAACGCACGAACACGGCGACCATATCGGTGGACTGCGTGTGTTGCTTGGATCGGTCAATTGTCCGGTTTATATTTCCCGGCCCACAGAGGACGCGTATTACGACACCAAAGCCGGCGGGCAAAACGGCGACAGCGAATCATCAAAACGCCGCAACGCCCTCAAAGACAAGACCGAGGAGATCGAATCAAACCGGGAATTTCGAATCGGCGACATCGACTTTGAGCCTTTTAGCGTACCCCACGATGCGGTAGATAATTTTGGTTTTGTCGCAAAAAAGGACGGCGTTAAGGTCGCAACGCTGATGGATTTCGGCCACATAAGCGATCTGATCAAAGAAAGTCTCAAAGACTGTGATGCCATCATTGTTGAGTCAAACCACAGCCGCGATATGCTCCGTGCATGTTCCGTCTATACCTGGGATCTGAAGCAGAGGATAATGTCGAACACCGGACATCTTTCGAACGAGGATCTGTCGGATTGGCTCATTGACGATTTTGATGGATCGGCCCGATATGTTGTACTTGCCCATCTTTCGCAGCGGGCAAACGAGCCGCACCTTGCCCGCCTAACGGCAGAGACCGCACTGCAAATGCGGCCTCCTCTTTTCAAAGCTGAAACAAAGATCTCGATCTCAAATCACAAAGAACCAACGGAATGGTTTCGGTTTTAACAATTATCCCGTAGCCTGAGATCAACAAGCGGAACATCACTGTAAGGCAACTGTTGATGAAGATGTTCCATTTGTACCATTTCCGTCAATGGTATTATTCTGGAACGAAATAATTTGGGCACCCCGGAGTGTGCGTAATAATCCCGTCAGATTATTGGTGATCACATTTCCTGAGATCCTGACCGTCGAATCTCCATTCACAGAGACACCAATTCCGTTTCCAGTGATAAGACTGTTACTGACCATTACCTGGGCCGCTCCGAATGACGTTGCGCTTATCGCAGTGCCGACTATATTCCGGAGGGTAGACCGGGATACTACAAGACGAGTGCCAATAGAAACAGAATTTTCAAGAGTGATTCCGTTTTGGGTAACATTGTCAATCACCGTATCTTCGACCACGACCGTTGTGGCCTCGATTATCCTGATGCCATGTAGCCCAGTGCCAGCCCCGTTGATCGTCAACCCGCGGATATTGACCGCCTTGCGGGTATCCGTTCCACTGGTGATGTTGATAATGATACCGGTTGTTCCCGCTGACAGAATAGAACCCTGAGTATCCTCACAGTCAATGGTGATGGATTTAGTGATCGTTACCGCTCCATAACCGGCCGGGTCGAGACAGTTTATCTCGCCGTTAGTCGCCGTTTTAGAGATAGCACCTGCAAAAGTTTTACACGGCGCCGTCCGGCTACATGGATTGGCATCGTCGCCTACGCCGGATACCCATGTGCGGGTCGCTTGAGCTTGGGCAAAAACAGAAGCGGAAATGAGTAAAATGGAAATGGCGATGACGCGAAAAAGAAGTTTACTGCTCATAATAGGTCTCCTTAGCTAAGAGAGTTCGTTTATAGATCGAAAGTGAATGAGCCTTATTGTATTACACCTCGAAAGCTTTTCCTATGTAAAATACATGGGCCGTGTTCGCGGAGTGCTTCGAAATGCGAGACAGCTCCATAACCTTTGTGGCCGTCAAAGCCGTATTGAGGATATTCGACCGCATATTCTACCATCCGAGCGTCACGATAGGTTTTTGCAAGTATCGACGCGGCCGCGATCGACGCTGAGACGGAATCGCCCTTGATTATTGCTCTTTGTGGTAGCGACGTCTGTTTTAGATGAAGTGCGTCGATGAGAAGGAAATCCGGTGGTACAGATAACGAGGCGATGGCGAGGAGCATCGCTTTCTTTGTAGCTTCGAGTATGTTGATGCGGTCGATCTCGTCGGCCTCGACCTGGCCGATCGCATAGGCGATTGCTGTATGTTTGAGTTCTTCGGCGATCTCTTCGCGAGTATCCGAGGTGAGTTTCTTAGAGTCGTCCAGCCCGGCCGGAAATCCACGGTCCAGGTCCAAGATACAGGCAGCTGCCACAACAGGCCCGGCCAGACATCCTCGTCCAACCTCGTCAAGACCGGCGATCAAACCAAATCCAGCTTCACGCGCCTGTTGCTCAAAAACGATACCGATGCCCGAAACGTATAGATCCTGGAACAGCGAAACGCGGGAGCCGGTCTCATCCTCAATGAATGGATCCGGTCTCTCCGCGTTTTGCACTTGATTAGCTCCTAAGTTTTCAGCTCGACTGCTTTTTAGCCCGTGTATCGCGTTCCTTGATACGGGCAGCCTTACCACGCAGATCGCGTAGATAGTAAAGCTTGGCACGGCGGACCTTACCGCGACGGATGACGTCGATATGATCGATCACCGTTGCATGCAGCGGGAAAATACGCTCCACGCCGACGCTAAAGCTGACCTTGCGGACAGTTATCGTTTCGCGAACGCCGCCATGTTTACGGGCGATGCAGATGCCTTCGAAAGCCTGAAGACGCTCTTTGTTGCCTTCTTTAATGCGGACGTGCACGCGAAGCGTGTCGCCCGGTTGAAATGCCGGAATGTTGTCTTTAACTTGTGTGTTCTCAACACTATCTAGTCTGTTCATTTTAATGTCGGCCAGAGGTCAATCCCGTTTGTGCGGGACTCACATATCACCATTTTCTCCTATTAATAGGTCCTTACGGACCGATCTTGTTTTTTCGAGCGCCTTTTCGTGACGCCATTTTTCGATCTCGGCATGATTGCCGTTCAATAAAACCTCGGGAACTTTCATCCCTCTAAATTCCGCAGGCCGCGTGTAGTGCGGACAATCGAGCAAACCGTCAGAAAACGAATCATTTTCGGCTGACGTATCGCTACCCAGAGCACCCGGCAAAAGCCTGACGAGCGTATCGACAAAAACCGCCGCCGCCGGTTCGCCGCCGGATAGCACATAATCGCCGATCGAGATCTCGTCGGTGACGAGAGCCTCAGTGACCCGCTCGTCAACACCCTCGTAGCGGCCGCATATCATCACGATATGCTTTGCGTCATCGGCAAAACTTTTAGCATCAGCCTGTTTGAGCGGCTTACCCTGCGGTGTTAGCAATACAACTCGCGTCCCCACCGGATATAACCCTCGATCGCTCGTGCCTGTCAAATTTTCAATTGCGGCGAATAACGGCTCTACCTTTAGAACCATCCCGTCGCCACCGCCAAATGGCCGATCATCGACCATCTTGTGCTTGTCCGTCGCATATTCGCGTATGTCGTGAACGTTAATCTCGACGATCTCAGCGAACTTTGCACGGCGGATAATTCCAAATTCAAAGATCGAGTCAAAATACTCCGGGAAAATTGTTAAAACATCAATTTTCATTTTAGATCTCAAATTTCAGATTTGAGATCTAAAATTCAAGAAGACCCTCCGGTGGATCAATGAGAATAACTCCGTTCTCAATATCGACCTCTGTGCAGATCGCGTTTGCAAAAGGGATCAAGTATTCCTTTTCGCCATCGACTACGAGTATCTCGGTCGAACCTGTCCGCATCAGTTCACGAACTTTGCCTATCTCATCGCCAGAGACAGTTACTACGCGGCAACCTACTAACTGCCAATCGAAGTACTCGCCCTCGTCCAGTTCGACCGCATCCGATTCCGGAACACATATCTCGGCGTTTCGTAGGGTTTCCCCATCCTCGATGGAGTTGATCCCGGCGAATTTGAGCACCATCCGCCCGGACTGGAACCAATGGTTTTCGAGCGTTAACTCGTGTCTGCTCTCGTCCGGCATAACGGCGATGACCGCTTTTAGGCCATCGAACCGCTCGGGAAAATCCGTCAGGATATCGGCAATAACTTCGCCTTTGAGCCCGCGCGGCTTTGCTATCCTTGCGACTGCGACGAGATCACTCACTAGTCTTCGACCAGATCAAGATGAAATCGCTTGCCGTGCTTTTGTCCGGCTGCGAACAGAATGCTGCGGATCGCTTTGACCGTGCGGCCCTCGCGGCCAATGACGCGGCCCATATCGCTGTCGGCGACGCGAACCTCAATGCGGACGGTTTTGCCATCCTCAAATTCGGTCACCTCGACAGCGTCGGGTTCACCGACCAGCGATCTGACGATCTTTTCTACAGCTTCTCTCATCTTGTTTGAGCGATCAGCCTAGCCTTTCTCAGCCGACTCTGCTTCAGCAGCTTCTTCGGCTGTTTCAGCGGCTGGTTCTACTTCAACAGTTTCGGTTGCTTCGGCTTCTACTGCCGGAGCAGCTTCTGCTTCGACTGGTGCGGCCTCGGCTTCGACAGCTTCGGTCGTTTCAGCTTCAACAGCAGGTGCAGCCTCGGCCTCGACGGCTTCAGTTGCTTCAGCTTCGATCGCCGGAGCAGCGTCAGCCTCAACGGCCTCGGTCTCAGCCGGTGCTTCGGCAACTTCTGCCTCAGCGGCGGCAGTTGCGGCAGCCTCAGCAGCTTCAGCAGCAGCGGCCGCCGCCGCAACTTTTTCAGCCTCTGCTCTTTCGGCAGCGAGTTTTTCGTTCTCGGCCTTTTTAGCGGCGGCTCGCTCAGCTTCGGCGGCGGCTTTTTTCTCGGCACGAGCCGCGAGCATTGCTGCACGCTCTTCTTCCGTCTGTACCGGATTATTCTTGATCAGGCTCGCCACCGTTTCGGTCGGCTGTGCTCCGACGCCGATCCAGTACTGGATGCGGTCATGGTTGAGCTTTACATCCGCCGGATCCTGCATCGGATCGTATGTTCCGAGATTTTCCAGGTACTTGCCGTCACGCTTTGAACGTTTTTCCTTAACTACGACGCGATAAAAGGGATTCTTTTTCGCACCCATTCTCATTAAACTAATTGCTAACATAATTTTTGTATCGAGAGGTTGAGGCTCTGTTTTGTGCAGAACATCAACGTCGTTTTTTGTGCCTCTTTTTCTTTCTTAAATTGCTACGTGTCGAGCCGTTAGACTCGTCGTCAAATTGATCTGCGGAACCTCCGCCTAGCATTCCCATCGGATTGCCGCCGCCGAGCATACCACCCAGACCGCCGGCCAAACCGCCCGCCATTTTTTTCGCCATGCCGCCAAACAGGCCGCCGCGATTCATCTGGGCCATCATCTTTTTCATCTGCTCGTACTGACGCAAAAGTTGGTTGACCTCGGCGATGGTCGAACCCGAACCGCCCGCGATGCGCGTCTTTCGACTCGCATCCAAAACCTTGTGATTATTGCGTTCCTGCCGCGTCATCGAATCGATGATCGCCTCGGTCCGTTTCATCTGATGATCTACGACGGCTGATTGCTCATCGCTGATCTGCATCCCGCCGGTCATCTGTTCCGGCAGCATTTTCATCAGCTTAGACATCGAGCCAAGCTTTTTGAACTGTCCGAGCTGGTTGCGAAAATCTTCGAGCGAAAACTGATTCGTCGTCATTTTCCGCAGTTGCTCTTGGGCCTCTTCTTCGTTGATCTTGCCCTGAACTTCCTCGATGAGGGTTAGGACATCGCCCATGCCGAGTATTCGCTGGGCGATACGATCAGGGTAAAAAGGCTCGATCGCGTCGTATTTTTCGCCGACACCGACAAACTTAACGGGCTGGCCTATGACCTGCTTGATCGAGAGGGCCGCACCGCCGCGTGCGTCGCCGTCCATCTTGGTCAGGACAACGCCGGTGATGCCGACACGTTCGTGAAAAACCTGTGCCGAGTTGACCGCGTCCTGTCCGGTCATCGCATCCGCAACAAACAAAACCTCGATCGGCTTTGTCTCAGCCTTGATCTGTTCGAGCTCGACCATCAGGTCGTCGTCGATGTGCAGACGTCCGGCGGTGTCGATCATCAGCGTGTCAAAGCCAAATTCGTTGGCGTGTTTGACCGCACCCTTGACCAGCGTCAGCGGGTCGTTAGAATCTTTGCCCTCGTAAACGGCAACATTTACAGCATTTGCGACAACCTTGAGCTGTTCGCGGGCGGCGGGACGATAAACGTCGACCGACACAAGCAAAGGTTTGCGCTCCTGATTGTCGGCAAGCCATCGCGAGATCTTACCGGTCGAGGTCGTTTTACCCGAACCCTGCAAACCGACGATCATCACGACGTTTGGCGTTTGTTTAGTGAAAACCAGCCGCGAAGACGTACCGCCCATCAGCTCGGCCAGCTCGTCATAGACGATCTTAACGACCTGTTCGTGCGGTTTTAGGCCGTTCCAGACCTCTTCGCCCTCGGCCTTGACGCGTACCGATTCGACAAAATCTTTGGCGACTTTGTAGTTAACATCAGCCTCTAACAGGGCCATCCGTATCTCGCGCAACGCCACGTCCACGTGCTCGGGCGTAAGCTTGCCCTGCCCGCGAAGATTTCGCAGTGTTAATTTGAGTTTGTCGGATAACGATTCAAACATATAGAGACAGTTCGGCTACAATAGTCGAAACTATAAATACTAGTGTTTCAAAGGGTAAGTGTCAACATTTGCGCCTACGAAAGTACGCGCTCAAGCGCCGTAAACACGGCGCTTGGGGTCACAGAGAGGATGCACTTAGGCTCGCCGAAAACCTCGCATGTATAGCCGGGGCAAGGCTGGCAGGGAAGCGGTTCGAAAACGATCTCATTCGGGGCATCGGTCCACGGACGCCAGTGGTTGCGGTTTGAGGATCCAAAGACCACCACCGACGGTGTGCCGACCGCCGCCGCGATGTGAGCGATGCCCGAGTCGTTGCCGACGAAAACCCTTGCTTTTGACGCAAAGGCGGTGATCTCGGGCAGCGTTAGGTCATCGAATGTTGTGATTGGAACTTTTGATTCGCGTTTGAGGGTCTGGAGCACACTGTTTTCGGATTTTGATGCGATGGCGACAATTTGAAGCCCTTTTTGGTTAAGGAATTCAGCGGTGCGGGCAAAATTTTCGGTCGGCCATTGCTTGGTGGCAAAGGCGGTTGCCGGGTGCAAAAGTGCATAGTTACCGCGTTCGTGCCACTCGCTTACGCGAGCGGTTCTGCCTTTTGTGGAAACAACAAGGCGGGTTTTTGGCCGATCGTCGACCGGGACGCCGACAAAGCCGATCATTGCCAGTTGCTGTTCGGCGGAGTGGGTCGTTTCCTGTTCCCAAAATTCTGTGGCTGATGGAAGTAAATGGTTGTAAAGAAAGGGGTATTGATAGCTGGCAACTCCGACGCGGTGACGCGCTCCGCTGGCTCGGACGAGCATCGTTGCCGTCGTACCGCCGTGGAGGTTAAATGCTACGTCATACTTTTGTCGGCGGAGATCAAGAGCAGTTTTTATGCGGTCGCTGGTGCTTTTACCGACAGTCAGCACATTTTCAACAGCGTCAAAACCATCGAGAACAGGTGCAACCCAGTCTTCGAGTAGGATATCGATCTGTGCATTTGGCAAAAAGCGTCGAAGGGCAATAAGTGAGGGCGTTGCGAGGACCGTGTCGCCGATCGAGCGCAACTTTACGACGAGCACTCGTTTTACAACAGACCAGTCGATCTTTTCAGCATTAGCCATCGGTCATTTTGGCGTTCGCTCCATCACCAAGTCGGAAAGTTTCGACAGTTTCCCAAATACCGCCATTTTCCTGTTGGATGAACGCAACCTCATCAAATGTATAGGAAAATGGTTCGGAAACTGAAATGATCGATGCAAAATCGGCATCCGAACACGAACCGTTGCGAGGATGGATAAGTGTAATGTGGGGAAGATGCTTTCTAGGAATTGCCGACGCTTTGCCCAAGAGCATGCTCCGAAGATCATCAAATGCCCGCGTCGAGCCAGCACATGGAATATAGACGAGATCGCCATCTCGATAAGGAGAACCAAATTTGAGCGTTACAGCATGGGGCTGCAGATCTAGCAGACGACGTCCTAACTCTTCCCAATCGGAAACCTCATCCTCCCGACAAAGTGTTACGTGTGCGTCGATCAATCTTGCTTGTGCTGGGTTCAGGTCGAGCCGGATCTTATTGACCCAAGACGGACGTTGTAAAAACAGCGTAGCCTGTCGCCGCGAAGCTTTCATGGGACAAATTTATTTTTCGGTTATTGCTTCGTCAACGAGCATAACCGGAATGTCATCGCGGATCGGATAAACCAAAGAGCACTCAGGATTTACACATTTTAAACGCGTCTGCTCGTCGTCGATCTTGACCTCAGATCTGCATTGCGGGCAGCGGAGAATTTCGAGTAATTGGGGATTAATGGGCATATGACGAAATGTCGAATATCGAATGTCGAATGTCAAAAAGAAGTAATTCGACATTCGACATTCGTTATTGCCGCCATTAGGCGGCTTCGGTTTTGGTTCCGCATTCTGGGCAGAACTTAGCTCCGGGAGCGAGTTCGTGTTGGCATCCGGCACATTTTGCTTTTTCCTGTGTCGAGCCGCACTCGGAGCAGAATTTTGCTCCTTCGCGTAGGTTTGCGTTGCATTTTACGCACGGGACCTGAGCGATCTCCATCTTACCGCCGCATTCGGCGCAAAATTTTACACCGGCCGCGTTAGCTTTTCCGCAGGTCGGACATGCGACGGTCGCTGACGATGCACCGGCGGGCCCGCCTGACGTGCTCGCTTGCGGCCCTGCCCCAAAGGCACCTGCCATCTGGTTGCCGACAGCAAAACCAGCTCCGAGTCCCGCACCGAGGCCGGCACCGCCACCCTCGTTTTGAGCAGCGTCACGCAGAGCGTCGGCGGCCTGAAATTTCATGTAATTATCGACATTTCCGAGAGCTCCCATGGCGGCACGACGGTTGATCGCGTCCTGAACCTCTTCGGGAACACTGACGTTTTCAACGTAAAATTTGGTTACCTCTAAGCCGTAGCCCTTAAAATCTTCGTTGATCTGGCCGCGGATCTTTTCGCCAAGCTCTTTATACTGCGACGCGAGTTCGATCGCCGGTATCTTTAGTTCGCCGATCGAATCAGAAAATTCGGTAACGATGGCGCGTTTTAGCTGGCCCTCGATATCTTCGGTGCTGAAATGAGCGTTGGTGCCTGCGATCTCCTTGATAAAATCACCGGGCGATGCCACTCGCAGGCTGTAAGCACCAAAAGCACGCAGCTGGACCATGCCAAAATCGGCATCGCGGAGCATGATCGGGTTTGACGTGCCCCATTTCATGTCCGTAAATTGTTTGGTATTAACGAAATAGACCTCTGATTTGAATGGCGAGTTAAAGCCAAATTTCCATGCACCCAGTTTCGACAGGATAGGCGTGTTGCCGCCGTCGATCTCATATTTACCAGGTGTAAAGACGTCGCCGATCTGGCCCTCAAAGACAAAAACAGCGGCCTGCGATTCGCGAACGATCAGCTGCGCCCCGTTTTTGATCTCTTGTCCGGCGACCGGAAAGCGATAGACCAGCGTGTCCTGGCTGTCGTCGAGCCACTCGATGACCTCAATAAACTGGTTCATCGCGGCGTCTTTTATCTTGTCAATAATGCTCATTTATAGATCTCCTTATCAGTTACTCTTAACGATAAAATATGACACAAAGTTGCGCGAATTGGAAGTATTAGCGATGTTTGATGCGAGGCAGTTTTAGCAAGAAAAGTGTCGCGATCATCACGACACCGCCCGAAATGTCCAGGATGACGTCAATAATCGAGCCGGTTCGTGAGATCTCAAAGCTCTGGTGAAACTCGTCGATCGTAGCGACGGCTACGACCAGTAATAGAGCAAGCACGTAACGCCATTTATGCAGGCGAACGGCAGAGGGTGTCGATAATGCCCGGACGGCCAGAAACGCGAGAATGGCGTATTCGGTAAAGTGGGCGGCTTTGCGGATGTAGCCGTGATAAATGAGGAGAGTTTGCTCAGACGCAGCGGGAAAAAGAAACTCAAGCAGAGGCCTGATAAAACGGGACGTCTGCGACATCGAGCCCATGTCGCTCGATAGATAAAATATGACTGCTATCCAAAAAACGACCGGCGCGTACTGCCATAGCAGCACGCGCCGGTCGAACGTAAAATTAGTTGTCACCTAACTATTGCGGCAGATTGCCCATAGAGAAGCTCGCTCCGCCGCCGACGATCATCAGGATGAAACCCGCGATCGTAACCAACATCGGCACGAGGCCTTGCTTTTTAACAAAATAAAAAACGATGCCGCCGAGGGGCTGACAGAAAAAATTGACCAGGCCCCAGATGACCTTGTCCGCTGTATCCTTGCCTGTCTGTACCGCTGTAACGATAAGCCAGATCATTCCTACCAAAAAGACTACATAACCTAAGATCGCAATCATTGATTTGCCTCCGAAAAAGTAAGTTTAAGTTGAATTGGAAAAATCAAAGCAAGAATATACGAGATTGGGGTGTAAAGTCCAACGTAAAAAGCCCAAAGTCGCATGAAAAAACGACTTTGGGCTTTGGAGTGATTTTTTTTGTATAGACTAAGCGGCGGCCGCTCCCGAAACCACTTCGATGATCTCTTTAGTGATCGCGGCCTGGCGGATACGATTCATATTTAAGGTCAACGTGTCGATCAGCTCGCCGGCATTTTTAGAAGCTGAATCCATTGCTGTCATACGCGAACCCTGCTCGCTGGCGACCGATTCGAGCATGCCTTTGTAAATTTGCGTCTCGATCTGCTTAGGCAGCAAACGGCCAAAGATCTCGGCGGCGGGCTGCTCATAGATATATTCGGACTCGACGCCGGTCGCTTCGCCCTCGGTATCGGGAGCGGTACGCTGGATCGGCAGGACCTGTTCGATCACGGGTTTTTGCGAGAGGACAGTCTTAAATTCGGTATAGACGATAAAGACTTTGTCGATCGTCGTGTCTTCGGTAAATGTTGCGATGACTTTGTTTGCGATCTCTACGGCGTCAAGGTGGACGACCTGGCCCGAGCCTGTCAGCCCGATGTATTCTTCGGTAAACTCGACCGCACGGCGTTTGAAAAAATCGCGGCCCTTGCGTCCGACCGGGATCATTGTGGACTGTTTGCCCTCGTTCTCTTTCAGAAAACCCTGCGTCGCCTTGATGACGTTGGCGTTAAACGCACCGGCAAGCCCCTTATCGGCACTGACCAGCACGACCAAATATTTGTCGTCGCCACGCTCGTCGAGCAGCGGATGCGAGATCTCGCCCGCAAGCTTTCCGCTGAGGTCACCGAGGACCTGACTCATCTTGCCCGCAAACGGACGCGATGCCGTCACACGGTCCTGCGCGCGTTTGAGCTTTGCCGCAGCGACCATTTTCATCGCTTTGGTGATCTGTTGTGTGTTTTTGACCGACTTAATGCGTCGGCGCATGTCTAATAGACTAGCCATTTTTTTAGTGACAAGTGACGAGTGACAAGTGACAAGTAAAAACCTGTCACCTGTTACCGCTCACTGTTTACGCTGCTGCTGACGCAGCCGTTGCCCAGCGGGTAGCTTTGAAATCTTCGACAGCCTCTTTCATTAGGGCCTTGAGGTCGTCGTCGATCGATTTTTTGTCGCGGAGCGTGTTCAAAACTGCCGGATGTGCTTCTTCGGCAAATTTGGTCAGCTCTTCTTCGAACCGCTTGAGATCCGTGATCTCGACATCGTCGGCCAGGCCGTTGCTCACCGTCCAGATGATCAGCACCTGTTCGATAACGTCCATCGGCACGTATTGCGGCTGTTTGAGGATCTCGGTGAGGCGTTTGCCGCGTTCGAGCTGCTGCTGCGTCGATTTATCGAGGTCCGAGCCAAACTGTGCAAAAGCCGCCAGCTCGCGAAACTGTGCCAGATCGATACGCAGCGTACCCGCGACCTGCTTCATCGCCTTGATCTGTGCCGAACCGCCCACACGCGAGACTGAGTTACCCACGTTGATCGCGGGACGCACGCCTGAGTTAAAGAGGTCTGACTCAAGGAAGATCTGTCCGTCGGTGATCGAGATCACGTTGGTCGGGATGTACGCCGAGATATCGCCGGCCTGTGTTTCGATGATCGGCAGGGATGTCAGCGAACCGCCGCCCTTTTTGTCGGACATCTTTGCCGCGCGTTCGAGCAGGCGTGAGTGAAGATAGAAAACGTCGCCGGGATATGCTTCGCGGCCGGGAGGACGTCTCAGCAGCAGTGAAATTTCGCGGTACGCGGCGGCCTGTTTTGATAGATCGTCATAGATCGTCAGAGCGTGGCGGCCGTTGTCGCGGAAATATTCGCCCATCGCACAACCCGAATACGGGGCCAGAAACTGCATGGCTGCCGGGTCGGACGCCGAGGCGTTGACGATGATGGTGTAATCCATCGCACCAAATTCTTCGAGTTTCTGACGAACCTGAGCAACTGTCGAAGCTTTTTGCCCGATAGCGACATAGACGCAGATGACGTCTTTGCCCTTTTGGTTGATGATCGTGTCGATCGCGACGGCGGTTTTACCCGTCTGGCGGTCGCCGATGATCAGCTCACGCTGACCGCGGCCGATCGGGACCATCGAATCGATAGCTTTCAGGCCGGTCTGAAGCGGTTCTTTCACCGGCTGACGATCGATAATTCCGGGAGCGATCTTTTCGACCGGATTGTACGTTTCGGTGATGATCTCGCCTTTTCCGTCGATCGGGTTGCCGAGAGCATCGACCACACGGCCGATCATAGCGTCGCCCACCGGCACGCTCATGATGCGTTTGGTACGTTTTGCTTCGTCGCCCTCTTTGATCTTTTGAAAATCGCCGAACAGCACGCAGCCGACCTTATCTTCTTCAAGGTTGAGGGCAAGGCCGCGAACGCCGTAGGGAAATTCGAGCAGCTCGCCGGCCATGACCTTTTCCAGGCCATAGATCTCGGCGATACCGTCGCCGACCTTGATGACCGTACCGACCTCATCAACTGTCATGCTCGAATCGAAATTACTGATCTGAGCACGAATTATCTCGTTTATTTCGTTAGCTTTGATTGATTCCATATCACTATCCGTTAACTAATTGTTCTCTTAAATTCTCTAATTTAGTTTTGACAGAGCCGTCGTACACGGTCGAACCGATGCGGGTGACGACACCGCCGATAATATCTGTATTAATTGCGAAACTTATATTGACCTTTTTACCGGTCAGCTTTTCAAGATTTGTTTGAAACTCGGTGCGCTCGTTTTCGGGCAGCTCTCGGGCCGAGACGATCTCAGCGGTGACGACACCGCTACGTTCTTGCAGCACAGCGTCAAAACGCTCATTGATCTCACCGATCTCGGTCAGACGACCGTTTTGCAGCAGTACCCGGAGAAAATTTGCCGTCGCATGCGAAGGCTTGGTCCGGGCGATCAGGTCCTCAAGCACCCTCTCCTTGCTCATGTGAGCAATGGCGGGGTTGCTGAAAACTGTCTGCAATTCTTCGCTAGTGCGAAAAAGCTCGGTCCAACCGGCAAGCTCGCCTTTGACGGTGTCGGTCTGGCCGCTTTCCAGAACAATATCGGCAAGTGCGGTGGAATATCGGCGGGCGATCGTCTCTCTGCTCATATTAGTTTAGCCCCCCGATCTCGCTGATGCTGCCCTTAATTAGCTTGGCATCGACATTTCCATCGATCTGCGAGCGAAGCTTTTTCTCGGCGAGTTCGATGGTAGTGTTGGCCGACAGGCGGCGAAGCTCGGCATGCGATTGCTTGGAGATCCTCGCAAGTTCCCCCTCAGTCTGCTGGCGTAGCCGCTCGACCTCGATCTTGGTCTGTTCGGCGAGCCGTTTCTTTTCAATAGCGGCCTCTTCTTTGGCTTTTGCCAAAATGTCGGTTTTTTCGGTTTCGAGCTGTGACAGACGGGCTTCGATAGATGTCAGTTTCGTAAGAGCATCCTGTTTTTCGGCCTCGGCTTTGATCAGCTCCGCCCGGATCTCTTCACGTTTTGCCTTAAATGCGGCACCCAGAGGCTTTTTGAGGACATATATCATCAATGCGACAAATATCGCAAGATTGATAAATTTCCACACCTCAAAGCCGGGAATATTGAGATACTCGTTGTAAAAGTGAGTAAAGGCGCTCTCTTTTCCGGCTGTGCCGCCGGCCAGAAGAAAAGCAAAATTGGATATAAACGCTAACATAAAAACTTAGCCCTTCAAAATATTCGCGGCGATCTGGTCGGCGATCTTTTCGGCCTCGAGGTCGATGGCGGCACGGGCCTCAGCGGCTTCTTTTTCAAGCTCAGCCTTGCCGTTGTCATACATGCCAGCGATCTCTGTTTTAGCTTCGGCGAGTTTTTGCTCGCGGGCCGCGATCGCCTTTTTCTGTTCTTTTTCGATCAGCTCGTAACCCTTAGTACGCGCGTCGAGCAATTCATTGGTGTACCGAGTCTCTTTTTCACCGACGTCGCTCAGGATGCTTACCGCCTCAGACGAGTGCCCGCCTTTGTTCTTTTCGCGAGCTTGTATGATGCGGTTGATCGGCTTGTAAAAGGTACGGTTGAGCACCCACATCATCAGCAAAATAATGCCGATATGGATAAATATCGTCCCGTCCGGGAAAAGCTGAATTGATTCGGCAAAGGCCAGCAAATGCATAATCGTGATCGTCCGTATTTACGGTTGGAAACAGCACGAAATCCGCCTGATTCTCAAAAGATATAAGAGTATCACGCGCCCTTTTTAAGGGTCAAGGACGCGCCGCAAGCGCTTTGCATCAGCCCTAAGTTTTTAAAGTTTTGCCGCTGTGCTAAAGTTTTCATCAACAAACCCGATGACCGTGGCACACAAAAGAGAAAAGATCCGAGCACCGCGAAACCGGACACTTGAGGTCGGTGATAGCGAGGTCGCGAGCTTACGTTCGAAGCTGGTGGTTGATGACGGATCGGTGGATTTGTCTGATGTGCAGAATTCGATTGTCTGCGGCGATGCTTTCAGCGTTTTGGAACGTCTGCCAAAGGCGAGCGTTGACATGCTCTTTGCCGATCCGCCGTATAACCTGACCAAATCGTTTGGTACGGAAAAGTTTAGTGAGCGTTCGTCGGATGAATACGAGGCGTGGCTCGATTCGTGGTTACGGCTGTGTTTACCGCTGCTAAAACCGACGGCGAGCGTTTATATTTGCGGTGATTGGCGTTCATCTGCGGCGATACAACGGTCGGGTTTGCGGCATTTTACGCTCCGCAACCGCATCACATGGGAACGCGAAAAGGGTCGTGGAGCCAAAGCAAACTGGAAAAACTCGGCTGAGGATATCTGGTTTTTTACCGTTTCCGACGAATTTACATTTAACCTCGACGCCGTAAAACAACGCCGCCGCGTGATCGCTCCGTATCGAGAGAACGGCGAACCAAAAGATTGGGCAGAGACGAGCGATGGTAATTTTCGCGATACGCATCCGTCAAATATCTGGACCGACATCAGCGTGCCGTTTTGGTCGATGCCTGAAAATACTGATCACCCGACGCAAAAGCCGGAAAAATTGCTCGCGAAGATCATCCTCGCAAGCACTAATGTCGATGACATGATCCTTGATCCTTTCGCGGGTTCAGGAACGACCGCAGTGGCCGCCAAGAAACTCCATCGCGATTTTGTCGCGATCG
>Ga0138256_10002963_pt1 | contig 18144 bp, 9 predicted proteins | sample KNB2016incub_MG_FD_105486 | JGI IMG/M metagenome (GOLD analysis project Ga0138256, IMG submission 105486) | Active sludge microbial communities from wastewater in Klosterneuburg, Austria - KNB2014incub_MG | ecosystem: Engineered > WWTP > Activated sludge > Unclassified | place: Austria... | reverse complement strand
GCGACCGGACAGTTCTTTCTCGCCGTTGAGCCAGGCACCTATTATGTCATTGTAACATCAGATGGTTGCGCTTCAGCACCTTCCAATCCTATTGAAATACTGACCGTAGGAACGAAGGACATTACAGCCGAATCGCGTTTCAAGATTTATCCGAATCCGGTGGGAGATGAATTGACGATGGAGATGGAGGGGAATATTGAAGAAGCACAATTTGAGATTCTAAATGCTTTGGGGCAGGTGGTCCATAGAGGACTATTCCAAGGCAGACATACCATAGAAATGCGTGAATTAAATACCGGGATCTATGTGATTCGTTTTACAATAGACGGATCTCAACTGTTGAAAAAAATGATTAAAAACTAATGCGGATTATACGGTATTCATTTTTTGTGTTCGTCGCATGGCTAAGTTTATCCGGATGTACGGATTCACAGACACAAACTGCTATTGTCATTAAAAATTGTACGGGCAGTTATTTGCGTTTTGAAGACAATGATTTTAAAATATGTAATCCGGAGATCATAGAATCTTATCAGCGCGGTGAAGGTATCACAGTTAAGATCCGGTATAATGACCAATGCAGTTATGACTTTGAATGTTATTTACACTTTCCCTTTGAAGGCTGGGTTGAGATACTGGAGATTGAATAAGTTGGGACAGCTTGAATAAAGCAACCTTGCATTTCAAAATCTTGCCCTGGCTATCTTTCAATCACCACCTTTTCAAAATACACCCTTCCATCCACCTCTATGGCCACCAAATAAAAACCACCAGTTGTAGCTGCACTTATATGCAAGATGGCTTGTGTATTTGTAAAAGATATCTTTTCTACAGGTACCTCAAGCCCATCTACTGAATACAACCGTATCGAAGATATGTCGGATGAGGCGGTAATGTATAGCTCTTTCTGCACAGGGTTAGGATATACACGAATCGCTACCGCCCCTATTTCACTTGTACCTGTAATGCACTGCCCCATACCCAGCGGAATGACTTCAAGATTCAAAGAAACCAAATCCGTACACCCTGTGACCGGGTTGATAGAATCATAGGAAAACACACCTGTACTGTCATAACCAAGATAATACTCCCCTTCACAAATCGAAGTATCAATCACAATATTCGAGGGCCCCAGGACCGTCAGGTGGATCTCTGTAAAAGAGTCACAAATACTGCCGATCTGAAGGGTATCAAAATACACACCAGATTCAGTATGCCCAAGGAAATCCTGCCCCTGGCAAATGGTTGTGTCGAAAACAACATTGACATCATCACAGATTTCATACACCAGCGTATTGGTCGTTGTATTGGTGACGATGGGTTGATTGAAATCAAATACGATCCCCGCCAGATTTTCAACCGGCGTCAGATCCTGCACATCACTGCGCGGCTTGACTTCATAGGTGACAAAACCTGTTCCCTGCGCCACTAACCAGATATTTTTAAAGAAGAAAGTTATGACCTGCCCATCGATCGTCGTCAATACCGGAAAACTACTATTGACCACATGAAAAGAACTTACATCCAATGATGTATCGAGTGTATCCATGATGGTGATATCGATAGCTTCAGCATTACCCAGATTTTCAAATCGTATCGTGTAGGTCAGCAGGTCATCTTTGAGTGTGTAATTTTCCTCGCGCACTCCGGGCGGCATGACCAGCTTGTCATTTGGATCTACCGCACATACCAGGATCGGAGTATACACTACCTGATCCATCAACACATCGGTGCCTTTGGTATCCATAAAGGAACTGGCGGAAAAATTCATCATCTGTCCGACAAAGGTTTCGTCGGCCATTTTAAAAGTGATCCGGACAAACTGATCAGTATACAATGACAGCGAATCAAAGTCCCAGGTCAACTCACGTGCCCCAATATCATGCATGGATGGTGGCAGCGTTGCTGAAACAAATGTAGCCAGTGAATCATACTGCATGATGACCCTCCCGTCGACCGAGCGCGTGCTGCCGTTGAGCCAATGAAGGAAAAAATGAGTGTTCTGGTTACAACGAATGGGATTGGAGGTCAGCCCCAAAGAAAGATCGTACCAGTCCGCAACTGGGTATAGACCGAAAAGATGATCGTGATTCCCGGAAGATCCTTCTTCAAAGGTGCTGGTGTACGAAAGGGAGTCCGTCGTCTGTTGCCAGGCTACACTATACTCAGGAGTCATGGTCAGCACATCGCCACTGTCGGCAAACATAAAAAACTCTCCTTGCGCATTGGTGATGGAAAGCAAGTCATCAGGCTGAAAACGGACAGGTATGCCTGGGATGCCCACTTCATCTGTATCCTTCAACTTGTTCTGATTGCTATCAAAATAAACAATTCCTGAAAGGCCAAAATCCTTGCATTCGATCTGGCTGATATGATCACAACCCAACGCATTATTTTCTATTTGATATGATCTTCTCAGCACCCGCAAGGCTTCACAGATACTTGCAACATTACAGGTCATTAGTCTTGGATTGTCCTGAATGTAAATGGCTGAAATGCTCTCCGCATAAATCGTCTGTGGATCTATATGTTGGATGCCCTCAAGGCTCTCAAGGTTCAGATTGCTAACTATGTAAATATGCCCGTCTATGGAGTCCAGGTTTTCCAGACCTCCAAGATTCGTAAGCGAATTGCAATAGCTTATTCTCAGGCTACCCCCTATCTTCTTTAAGTTGGTCAGATCAGATAAATTGGTCAAATTCATTTGTGAAAGTGAAAATCCTCCAATATATTCATCAAAATGACTGATGGAAGACAAGCTTGTCAGATTCGGGCAACTTGAAAGGCTCAACCCTCCATTGATGTGTTCCAATCCATTTAAACAATCCAGGTTTTGCAGCATCGGCAAGGCGTTGAGATAGATACTGCCCCCAATAAATTTGAATTGATTGTGTTGTGGAAATGTATGCACTCCATTACTACCACTAATCGAAAAATAACCACCCACCGAGTCCAATGCTGTAAAGCCATCCAATGTGTCAAGTCTTTCAACATGAATACGAAAGCTACCATCGACGTCCGTCAAAGCGTGAAAAGCATCCAGGTTGAAGGTTTCAGTGCCCCGAATTATTTCTTCACCCGCGGCTTCTATAATAAAATCCCCCGTCACCCGGTTTATATTTTCAAAACCACGCATTGCCGGCAACTTAAAGTTCCCATTCAAATGGAAATCACCATTGATCGTAGACAACAATGGAAATTCAGGCAGGTCTGTTAACCCATTAAAGGAAAGAACAAAATCCCCCAGGTAACGGAGGTGGTTCATATCAGGGATGGACTTAAGTTGGTTAAGGCCAAACAATTTATATCCGCCAAGGTATTTGAGGTTTGAAAACGCGGTTATCGACGTCAGGTCCCACAAGTACGTCATGGTCAACGTACCTGCTATAGTATCAAGCATATCAAATCCTGAAAGCGTATCTATTCCTGTACTCCACTCCAGGGTAAATGATCCATTCATCTTCCTGACCTGATCAAGGCCTTCAAAGGAAGAAAGTATATCATTCCAACTAATGAGTAAATCATCTTCGATTACCAACAGGTTTTGCAAACCCTGCAGGCTCGTCAGCACCGGATTTTGCGAAATGGTCAACTTTCCCTTGATGGAAGTCAAGGAATGCAGCCCGTCAAGATTGGTAATATCAGAATCCACAAAGTCCAGGCAATTTCCGATACATACATCACCCCCTATCTCCGTACAACCTGGGTACTGAATAGAAAAGCTATCAATCTGGCTCTGCCTGGTAAAATGAATCCCTTCAGGCAGACACATCTGCCCAACCAGAGGAAACGGAAATACCAGCATGAAAAGCACTAAGTGTTGAATGGAAGTCTTCATACAGCAGTTTCCAGGATTTGAATGCAAAACAAGATAATACTTTTAAATGCGATAACCAAAGCCTGAAAGGGTTTTAAAAAAAGGAACATGTTGCGACTTCCTTAACACATCAAACATCCGTAATGAGTACATTTACATCACAGCACGCAGATTTCCCATTCATGATATATTGCTATCCAACGATCACCATACGCACTATGTGCAGCATATTGATCCTATTGATCACAACATGCGCTTGTGCCCAGGATCAATTCCCTGATTACGCTCCCATTTATAAGGATGATGTCGTCGGACGTGTAGACATTACGATTCCCCCAGATAGCCTCAATATCATACTTGCACCCGGAAATGAAGAAAGTGATTATCCCTTCCACGCCACCTTCCTATTTGACAATGGCACCATCCGTGATACATTCCAAGATATAGGATTTCTATTACGTGGAAACACGTCGCGTTATTCAATGAAGAAATCGTTTCAGATATCGCTCAATACCTATGCTCCAGGCCGATCATGGTACGGTGTTGAAAAAATCAATCTCAATGGTGAACATAACGATCCAACCGTAAGCCGGGCAAAAATCGCCTGGGACCTGCTTCGCGACATCGGTGTACCCGCCCCCAGATCAAGTCATGTACAACTGTACATCAATGGAGAATATTATGGCTTGTATGCTAACGTAGAACACATAGATGAAGAATTTGCACAAACCAGATTTGGCAACAAAGATGGCAACCTCTTCAAATGCCTCTGGCCGGCAGATATGGATTACCTGGGCAGCGACCCCAATCTATACAAACTTTCCAGTGGAGGTAGACGAGTGTATGAACTTAAAACAAACGAAGAACAAGATGATTATACCGATCTGGCGTTACTGATCGATATCCTGAATAATACTTCTATCGATGATCTGCCTTGTGAGCTCGAAAACAAATTTAATGTCAACAATTTTCTGAAAGTTATTGCCTTTGATATCATGACCGGCAATTGGGATGGCGCTCTGTACAATAAAAACAACTTCTACCTCTATCACAATCAGGCTACAGGACTATTTGAGTATATTCCTTATGATCTAGACAATACATTTGGGATTGACTGGTTTAATATCGACTGGGCCAACCGGAATATATATACCTGGGGACATCCTGGCGAACCGCGTCCGCTTTATTGGCGCATCCTTGAAGTGCAGGATTACAGAGACAGAATTTCCTATTACTTAAACACCCTCTTACATGACCATTACAAAGAAGATGTATTGTTTCCAAAGATCGATGATCTGGAGACGATGATCACACCATCCGTACTCACCGATCTCCATTATACACTTGATTATGGATTCAATGTTAATGACTTTCATAATGGTTTCTCGCAGGAACTGCCCTTTTTCCATACGCCGATCGGTGTAAAGCAATTTATCTCAACCCGACGTTCCGTCACCCTGCAACAACTCCAATTAAATGCCATTGATCCCATTATCAGCATGGTGTCAACGCCAACGAAGGTACTAAACAATGAAAATTCAATTCGGGCCTATGTGTCAGATGATCAGGGGATTTCTTCAGTCATAGCGCATATACGCTGGAACGGAACAGCGCCTGTTGAACTCCTTACAATGTATGATGATGGTACACACAGTGATCATGATCCGAACGATGGATGGTATGGAGTCGTTTTGCCTTCAACCGACACTGCGGTTATATTATATTATTCTATTCAGGCACTTGATATCAACGGCCATGAAAGTTTAAATCCGGTGTGCGGAACCTATCAGGTTACACTCGGCAGTTCAGCGATTACACTTGCCCTCAATGAGTTTATGGCCAGCAATGTAGCTACTGCGCAAGATGAGTTTGGTGAATATGATGACTGGGTGGAGCTGTATAACTATGGGACTGAATCGATTTACCTCGGTGACTATTACCTTTCTGATAAAAGTAACGATCCCACCAAATGGTCACTTCCGGACCAATCGATTGAACCGGGACAATACCTATTGATCTGGGCAGATGAGGATAGTGAACAAGGGCCTTTACATGCTAATTTTAAACTTAGTGCTGACGGGGAATTTATCGGAATCTTCGAAAGTGATGTTAACAGCAATGTCTTGATTGATGGTCTTGATTTTGGTTCGCAAGAAGAGGATACTGCTTACGGAAGATATCCCGATGGAACAGGTCCTTTTTCTTCTTTATTTCCTTCTCCGGGAAGTAGTAATCAGCTGATCTCCTCCATCGGTGAAGCACAGGATTTGACAGTTTTTTCTCTATACCCGAATCCTATGGAAAATGAATTGGTGATACAAACAAAACTATCAGATACTCATCCTCAATATATCATTCTCTATAATGTCCTCGGACAAGTGATCGCTCAAAAAGCATGGCAACCCGTATTGACTTTTGATACCGCCCATCTACCGGAAGGAATTTACCTGATAGCTTCGAGAGAAAATAATTCTTTCCAATGGATAGGAAAGGTCATCAAGCAATAATGACTTTCCATTAATTGCTATCAGCTCCTGCTCCATTCGTTTTGACTAGGTAACTTCAGACTGAGGACTTTGGACTGCGGACTGCCCACTGCTAACTGCTAACTGCTAACTTTTTACTTAACTTCACCCCTTCTCTTTCAGACAAACATCTATATCTTATACTCACCTATGAGGACCATTCACCTTACCCTTCTGGCTATCCTGATAGCTTCATCCCTTTCCGCCCAGCCATGGCTTCAAAATCTCCCAACTGGAAAAGCAAAGTCAGAGCTTACGCTTCCGGACTATCAACAGGCTTTTGAATCGTATTGGGCACCTTTTAATGTCCAAAAAGGCACCTACATCGAAAACGGTGTTACTAAGAAAGCCCCGGGCTGGAAACAGTTCAAGCGCTGGGAATACGAAATGTCAAGTCTTGTCGACCGGAAAACAGGCGCCTTTCCGAAAAAAACAGCGATGCAGGTGCGCGAAGAGTTTGAACGCACGCATCCTTCACCAAGGGTGACCACAGCCGCCCAATGGACACCGATCGGCCCTTTCAGTTCCTTCAGCGGATACTCGGGTATCGGTCGGATCAATTGCGTGGCTTTTCACCCGACTGACCTGAACATTTACTGGGTCGGTGCTGCAGCAGGAGGCTTATGGGAGACACGGGACAACGGCACAACATGGACTTGTCTTACCGACAATAATGGCGTACTGGGCGTGAGCGATATTGTCATCCCCGATGATTATGACACCTCCAATACGATCTATATCGCTACCGGTGACCGCGATGCGTGGGACAATCGGAGTGTAGGTGTACTCAAGACAACCGATGGTGGTATCACCTGGAATGAAACCGGGCTCAGCTTTACGATCTATGATGGCCGCATGGTCAATCGCCTTTTACAGGATCCTACCAACAAAGATGTATTGATTGCGGCTACGTCTATAGGTGTATTTAAAACATTCGATGGCGGTACCACCTGGAATACACAGATGATCGACGTGGAGTTTATCGACATGGAGTTCAATCCAAATAATCCAACGATCATCTACGGTTCTACCAAATACAGCCAGATATTTCGTTCAATCGATGGGAATTCATTTTCACCTGTTTTTACAGATGGTAATGCTAACCGGATCGAGCTTGCTGTATCTCCCAACCAACCTGACTGGGTATATGCAGTCGCTTCCAATGGTAACAGTGGCTTATACGGCATTTTCAAATCAACTGATAGCGGCTTTACTTACAATGAAGTGTTCAGTGGCAGCACCAAAAATCTCCTCACATGGGAATCCGATGGCAGTGGGACTGGTGGACAAGGCTGGTATGACCTGGCACTGGCAGCATCACCCTTTGATGCCAACATCCTGCTCGTCGGTGGCGTCAATTCATGGCGATCGTTTGATGGAGGGGCGAGCTGGTCCATCACCAACCATTGGTATGGAGACATGGTACAGGCTGTGCATGCCGACAAACACAAACTAGCCTACCGTAGCAACGGCGATGTATTTGAATGCAATGATGGAGGTGTATATCTCTCTCCGGATAACGGATCAAGCTGGATAGACAAAACCAATGGCATTCAAATCAGCCAGATGTACAGACTGGGTGTATCACAAACAGAACCCGGGGATATCATCACTGGCCTTCAGGACAATGGCAGCAAACTACATACCGGTAACGAATGGTATGATGTGAGAGGAGGTGATGGCATGGAATGCCTGATTGATTATTCGGATGTCAATATCCAGTATAGTACTATATACTTTGGAGCGATAGACCGCACCACGAATCACTGGCAGAATGCAACGAATATCACACCACCGGATGAAGGGGATTGGGTGACACCATATATCATCGATCCAAACAGTCCAAACATTCTATATGGAGGTTATAATCAGTTGTGGAAGACTGAAGACCGGGGAGACAATTGGACAAAGATTTCGGATATCGATAAGTCAGGTCGAATTCGTTCGATAGCCGCTGCTCCTTCAGATTCACGCTACCTGTACGTCGCGGATTATCAACAGATATTCAAGTCTACCAATGGCGGAGATGAATGGAATGATATCACGGGCTCCTTACCAACTTCAAGTGGCACGCTGGAATATATCGCTGTCAAACATGATGACCCTAATACCTTGTGGGTAGTGTTAAGTGGTTACTCTGTCCCTGGTGTGTATGAATCAACTGATGGCGGCTTGTCGTGGAACAATATTTCTACAGGCCTACCCCCTATTCCGGCATATTCGATGGTTCAAAACCATCAGGCCACAGATGAACTCGAGTTATACCTGGGTACAGAACTTGGTGTCTATTATAAAAAAGGCACCAGTGACTGGGTGCCCTATAACACAGGACTGCCAAATGTAAGAACAGGTGAAATCGAAATCTATTATTCCTCTAATCCCGGCGAAACCAGATTGCGTGCTGCTTCCTATGGTCGCGGACTCTGGGAGACTCCGATAGAGTATGAGCCGACACCTATGATCTTCGTTTCGAGTACTGCCGTACAGAAAGAATTATCGTCAGTATCTCCAGACCAAACTAACCAGGAAATACTGAAGGTTGAATTAGTCACCAATGGCAATCTCTCGCCGTTCAGCGCCACGTCTTTTACATTCAGCACGACTGGTTCTACCAATCCATCCGCTGATATAACAAACGCTAAACTTTATTACACTGGCACCTCCAGTGCATTCTCTACTGCAAATCAATTCGGAGAAACCATCATGGCACCTGACGGAGAATTTATCATCACCGGTAGCCAGGAATTAGGCAATGGAAGAAATAACTTTTGGCTTGCCTATGACATACCGGCCAATGCTGTTATCGGAAATCAACTGGATGCGCAATGCACTTCTGTTGTTCTCGACGAACCAAAGACATTGACGGTTTCAGATCCTCCTGGTGCGCGGGTGATTGCCTTTGATTATTGTGATGCCGGTGCGGCTGAACTGACTTACGAATACATTTCAAGGGTTACGATAGGTTCGATTGATAATCCTTCAGGAAAGGATCCGGGAGGCTACACCGATTTTACATCTCAAGTAACTGAACTCAACAGGGGATCAACAACAGATGTTTTTGTGGAAAATGGTGTGCCTTACGTAGCAGACGAAGTCATAGTGTATGTTGACTGGAATATCGACGGAGATTTTGATGATAGTGGCGAATTGGTATTCCACTCTGATCCATCCGGCACCATGGTTTTTGAAGGTTCCTTTACCGTACCTCTTGCCGCTCCGTTAGGCACTACCCGCATGCGTGTGAGACTACATGATTCAGACAACGGTCCCCTGAGTGAAGCCTGCGGCTTTTCGCAATGGGGCGAGGTGGAAGATTATTCTCTTCGTATTTCAGAATGGAATCCATGCGCCGCACTTAATTATCTGGAATATAAAGCATCCAGCATACCCGGCGATTATGTTAGCCTTGGAAACGAAGGCACGGTTATAGCAACTGCCGATTTTGACAATGCAAATTCTGATCCGCAGGATATTGGTTTCAGTTTTAAATATAACTGTGAATTCTTTTCACAGTTTGTCCTCAATACCAATGGTTTTATCAAGTTAGGAAATACACCACCTTCTACTGCTGCATTGTTTTATGATGATCCACGTGTAGCCGACAGCGGAATTTTTGAAAATAACAATCCGGCTGATATCAATCTATTGAGTCCAATGAATATCGATCTTGGTCCCGGCACCGGCACCCCGGAATATAGGGTTCATACCAGTGGTACAGCACCCAACAGGGTATGTACGATCCAATTTAAAGATGTCAGGGAAGCCGGCTCAAGTCCAGTCCCTCAGTTTGATAACATGCAGTTCCAGATCAAACTTTATGAAAAATCAAACATCATCGAGTTTGTCTATGGCGACTGGACACCATCAGGCAATCAGGATGATCTGAGACCTGTAGCTTGTGGACTTAAAGGTTCAGATAGTAGCGATGATCAGTTACTCATTGTGAGCAAGTATACTCACCAAACCTGGGATGATGTATTCTTCACAAACTCCAACAATGAAATCCCTGCGGCCATTTTTTACCAGGAACCACCATTAAGCCCTAAGCCGGATGCAGGAAGGACCTTCAGGTTTAATCCGAGATACGACAATGACCTGGGGATCTATGAAATTTATTCATTGGGAGATGCATCCTTGTATTACTCCAATCCACAACCCATCGCTGTCAATGTGGTAAATGCAGGGAAAACCCGTCTGACGGATATCCCTGTTGCAATACAAGTGACTGGTGATAATTTTTATGTTGAGTCGGTGATCATCCCCTCACTTGCACCGGATGAATCCGTTATCGTTTCCTTTCCTGATCTTGTAGCAACCAATGCGGGCAACTCAAACATGTATGTCCATGTGGTCAATGATCAGGATGAGGATAGTTCAAACAATGAACTCGCCTGGCTACAAAACACAAATGAATATTACTGCAATTATTCTTCCACTCAAGACCCTGCTGAGCAACGTAGCTTTTCACCACAGGCTGATAGGATTTATGCTGCCAAATATCCTATTTCAGGAACTGCATCCATCGCTTCCGTCACCGCGTATATCACAGATGATGTAAACAATGTAGGCAAAACAGTTTTTGGAGTAATACTGAATGGTGGTGGATCCATTGCCGGTCAGTCCGAACCATATGTCATTACATCAGAAGATCTCGGAGCATGGCATAGCTTTGATATAACCGCACTTCCTGTATTTACAGATGAGGCATTTTATGCGGGTCTGGCGATGGAAGGGTCATCACCTGGAATTTCACCTCTTGGCTTACAAGATGAAAACCCTGCCCGTCCTGACACTTATTTTGAATCATCGCTTGATGGATCCGGCTTGATTGAATTAGACCAGCCTTACCGTCTGATGGTCGGCGCTGTGCTTGCTCCTACCGCACCAAGTCCGGGCTTCATTTCCGGGGAACAGTTTATCTGCAGTGGATTATCAGTAAGCTTAGGATTACAGGAATACAGCGGATTCATACAATGGCAGGAATCACCGGATGGACTCACCAATTGGGCAAATGTATCCGGTGGATCGGGATCAAATTCCGCCACGTACATCACTCCTTCTTTGATTGTGACCACGTACTATCGTGTGGAGGTGACACAACCGACATTTGCCCCTGTTTATTCTAATGTCACATCTGTAGAAGTCTTGCCTTTACCGGGTGTTGCAGGTCCGATTACCGGTGATGAATTCATCTGTCAGGGACAGGGCGATGTCTTGTACATCGTTGAAGAAATTGCAAATGCAACCTCCTACGTTTGGTCCCTGCCCTTCGGAGCCACCGGTTCAAGCAACACCAATAGTATCCTTGTCAACTTTGGTACAACATCTGCAGGTGGTGAAATCAGCGTAGCAGGCGTAAATGATCTTTGCGTCGGAGAGAGTTCTTCCTTATTTGTAGTTTCTTTAGAAGAACATTCTCCGCTGGTGGCCGAAGTCATTCAACCAACCTGCACTGTAGCTACAGGCAGTGCAACTATTTTTGATCTTCCAGACTATGGGTGGACGCTAACCCTATTACCTGATGGACTTATCGTGATTGGCATTGGATTTCATTTCACATTTGAGAACCTACCCGCAGGCACCTACCAGTTTTCTGTAGAAGATGAATTTGGATGCTTATCCATGGTGACGCCTGCATTTACAATCGATCCACAACCGGAGATTCCGCCAACCCCTGTGATCACGGCAATTGACAACTTCCTTCAATCTGATTCACCAACCGGTAATCAATGGTATAATGCAGATGGACCCATACCGGGAGCCACCGATCAGACGTATGAAGCACTCGTGGACGGTGACTATTATGTAGTCCTCACTTTGAATGGCTGTGCATCATCTCCTTCCAATAGCATCAATATTATCATTTCTTCCACGGAGGTTGTTGGTGAAAAAATGAATGCTTATGTGTATCCAAATCCAGTCTCAGATCAATTGATCCTGGAGATACCTGGAAATACAAATCTGATTCCGTTTGAAATTCATGATGCCTTTGGCAGACCAGTGATTAAAGGGGAGGTTACAGAGAAATGTATTGTTGACACTAAACTATTAGTGCCGGGGGTGTATTTCATTCACTTAGGCAGCAATGGTGCTGGTGAAAACAGAAAGTTTGTGAAAGAGTAGTATGCGAGTGCTTTAAGGTTTCAATGTGACCCGGATTGATTCGGTTATTCTGATGTAACTTGTAAGGGCTAATCTGTCCCGCCTTGAGTAAACATCCTTTAGTAACCGATCATCCATTTGTAGATACTTTCTCTTCCTGGAGCAATGCTGTAGCCAGTAAGCCGGGCATAGACTGGACGGCACAATTATCCATTTTATCACGCGTTGAAGAACTGATCACATCGGATCTTACCCTGGAAGAAATAACAGCTGCTATATACGCAAATGTAAACCTGCTCATGGATGCGTACCAATTCGCTGTTGGCATCTATGACGATCAAGAAAGCCTGATCAGGTACAATGGGATGATCGAAGACGGAAAGCGGATTCCGGATTTCACGGTTGATGCCCTGGCTTCTAACCGCTTAGCTTCATGGTGCATATCCCATAAAAAGGAGATTTTTATCAATGATATGGACAGGGAGTTTGGAAATTATCTGGCCTACAAACCGATCCCTCTTACTGGCTGCGATCCTAAGTCAGCAATGTATGTTCCGCTCAAATTGAACCACAAAATCGTAGGATTTATCACCGTCAGGACCATCCATGCCAATGTTTATCAGCAACATCATCTCTACATTTTAAAGACAGTGGGCAGCTTTGTCGTCCGGACCATAGCGCTGTCTAAGATGGAATCAACACCATTTATTCAGGTGCCTGGTGAAAATAAAGTATGGCGGTGGTGTTCACCGGAAGGGCTATCCCTCAAATCCGCGAAAGCGCTTGGGCTTTTGACTGAAAGGGAGAAGGAGGTATTATTCTTACTGGTTTCCGGCCTGCAAAACAAGAATATCGCTGAACGCTTGTTTGTTTCCGCAGGCACCATAAAGACACATACCTTAAATATTTATCAAAAGATGGATGTGGCGAATCGTACGTCAGCCATCGTCAAGGCCCTTGCGCTAGGATGGATTACCTAAAATCTACCATTTGGCATAGAACAACCATATAGGTTTCGGGTACTTTTGAAAAAACATTCAATATGGAACAACGCGCATCAACCGAGGCTTTGTCAAGAAGGCCTGCTCTGGAAAACTCAATCCATTATATCGCTCATACTTTTTCTTTCCTGGTAACGGGTGAGGATACTTCTGGCGACTTTTCTCTTATTCACTGCCATTTCAGGAAGGACTTTATGGCTCCACCCCATTACCACAAGCTGGAAGATGAATCATTTTATGTACTTGAAGGGGAAATCCAATTTCATGTAGGCGATAAATCCTTTGTCGTCGGACCGGGAGGATTTATTTTTCTGCCCAGAAATATTCCTCATCATTTTAACCTTATCAGCGAAACCGCTAAAGCTCTGATGCAGATATCACCTGCAGGATTTGAGGTTTTCTTCAAAGAATTTGGCCGTCCGGCCGAGTCACTTGAGCTGCCTCCGGTTCCCGCGATAAATCCAAGGAGTGAAATGTTCCAAAAGATGCATGACCGTATGATCGAACTAGGCAATGTATTTATGCCGGAGATGTAAAGCAAAAGCCGGACTCATTAAGCGGCCTGAAGACAAAAGGCTATCTTAGCGAATCAAACATACTTCAGCCTTTGCCAAACACCCTCATCAAGAAAACCATCACCATCACGGCTTCAGCACATGAGGTGTGGCGCGTCTTCACCGATCCGAAAGTCACCATGCTCATGGGCGGCCATTATGTATCCTCCTGGAAAAAAGGGGAATCCCTGCAATGGAAAGGGGATGATGGCAAACTCTATAGCTACGGCATCATCCTTGAACTGGAACCCGATAAGCTGCTTAAACACAGCTTGTATGATATGAAAACGAAAGAACGGATCACCTCTACTATCACGTATCGCTTTGAGGACATGGGGAAATACACCATCCTGCATGCAGAAGAAGAACTCGCCTTTGATATGCGGGATGATCAGTTTGAAGAAGCACTCGAAGGATGGGATATGGCCCTGGACACTGTTAAGGAAATTGCGGAGCGGAAGGATATTAAACTAAAATAATTTTTCAAGTTCAACTGACGCAGCCTTAGGTAATTCGATTTAGGTCAACCGGTGAAATCTGCAAATTCAGGCTATCTTACTTTCCTTGTTTGGCTTTATGTTTAGATCCGTTTTCATTTGCTTTGTGCTGTCCCTTTTCAACAGTATTAACGCCCAGGAACTTATTCCTTACCTGGACAGTCCGTTGTATGGCTTTGCTGACCCAGCCGGCACCTTGAGCATTCCACCCCAATATGATATGGTTACCTTCTTTGACCAGGGAGGCATAGCTTATGTGCGGAAAGGAAATCATTGGTCAGTGATCAATACTTCAGGCAAAGTATTGCTTCCTTTTACAGCTAAAGAACAACCTATCTTGGATTTTGTCTACAGTTCGGATACTATAACCGCATACAGGAAAACAAATGGAACAGACACCATCCTGCACTTACGGATGTTACCTGAATCATACCATTCCTTCCGTATCCTGAACACACGAACTACTTCGCTAAGTCCGATTTATACACGCTTTACAAGGATTTCAAACCCTTCCTTTGGAGGTCCGGCCACAGCCACATTTGAACGAGGCATATTCTTGGGGAAAATTTCTGACACGCTCTATCATATTCTCAACACCGATGCGGAGGTGATGCATGTCACGCATAGCCTCCCCAGGCTCTGGAATGACAGCATCGTCTCAAGTGAAGAATCGAATCAGATTATTCTATTTGATGTCCAAACCCATGAAATATTTAAGCTCCCCTATTTTGATCTCTTCACGGTTGTCAACAAGGATCTTTTTGTGGTTACTGATTGGCGTGTCATACCTGATGAAGCCACTGGAAAACGTAAAAACTATTTCAGAAGAGGCCTGGTGGATCGGCACAACAACATCATCATGGATCTTCAATATGTTTCCATATGGGGAGGATTTTCTAACACGCCACTCATTGTTTCAACAGAAAAAGCTTCTTACCTCGTTGATGTGCGTGGCCAACGAATTGATACGAATACATACAAGGGGATTCTCCCTTTATCGGATGATTGTTACATGGCCCAGCTTGCCAATGGCAAACAGGTACTGTTGAAACGATCCGGCTTGCATGCCATGCCCGATCAATACGACACATTGTACATGGTCTCTAGCGATTATTATGGCTATAAACAGGGAAATATAGCAGGACTCATTTCTATGGACTTCAAACCTGTAGTCCAATTCCCAGCAGACAAAATTCAAAAGACACAGGTAGCGGGATTATTTACGATCGTAAAGAATGGCAAATACGGATTGATCAATGCTGAAGGCATTGAACTCGCACCGGCCGTATATGATGCTTGCTGGCCGATACCCACCATACCCTATATTGATATCCGAAAGGATGGCAAGGAAGGTCTCCTGCGTTATGACGGATCTATGGTCTTTGAACCCATCTATGAAGATGTGAGCTATCGCCGGCAGCACGATGTATTCCTCTTTTTCACAAAACTAAACGGATTGTATACCTATTATGATGAATCGTTAAAGGTGGTCAAAGATTCGATGCCAGACAACCGTTATGGATCAAGGGATATCTATTCCGAACGGGCTAATGGCCTTCATTATATCCTTGATCGGTATGGAAAACGAATTGGAGGGCCTGTAGAAAAATTTGCCCTCTTTTGGGTGGCATCGGATTCCTCCACTTTCGCATTGATCTTTAAGGATGATCTCTACTTTATCATGAAGCCGGATGGATCGTTCCTGACGAACGACTCTGTTCGTCTTGAAAAAAATCCGGCAAAGTTTCGTCTGGAGGAAGGCTTGTTTGGCGTCAAAACCGGATCCCTACAGGGCGTCATCAATCACCGATCGGAATGGATCATACCACCGGATGAACAGGAAATCATCGGTATAACCGCCAGCGTGATTGTTGTTAAAAAAAGTGATGGATTCTACCTGCATCAGCTTGACGGTTCACGTATTGATCATAAGCCATTTACGAATCTGGCTTTTGATGCAGAACAGCCCTGGTGGGCTGCTGAGCAAGATGAAAAAGCAGGATTTATCGAAAGCGCTACAGGCAAAACAGTATTACCCTTTATCTATGATCGGACCTCGAATTTCTATAAAAACCTTGCTGTTGTAACCATCGGCAAGAATAAGGAACATCAAAAATCCATCCTGATCGACACAACAGGCCGAAAGGTGCTGGAGACATCCTTTGACCAACTCATTCCACTTGATAGCAACGCAGACTATAGGCATTATATCGCATCTGCCGGCGAAAAGGAAGGTGTCGTTGATATCCATGGGAAGGTAATCATTCCTATAAAGTATGAGGAGGTAATGTCCTTTGCGGATACAACTCTTTATGTATGCACTTCAAGAAATAATGCCCGGCAATTGCTGACCAGAAATGGTGAGGTACTTTGTACCGACCCTGATTTTCCAAAGTCAGACGAATATCTGAAACTCCCAGGCAACCGTTATCTCCTGCTCATGAAGACACACTCTTTGGTTATCGGGCCGACGGGTAGTATTTTAAAATCTATTGACAGCCCTGAGGTTTCCTTGTTCCACCCGGGGGATGCACTTATTCCTTTTCTGAAGGTGGCCAAAGATGGTACGCACTATTTTGTCAATACTAAAACCCTGGTAGAATACAGAAGTTTGAATTGAATTAACTTGCAACTTTCAATTTGTACTTACCATGATTTCCATCCGGCCTGCTTCCATACAAGATGCTGAACTTTTATCTACCATTGCCCCCCAGACCCACATGGAATCCCATGGACACAGTGCAAGCGCTGAGCATCATGAGATCTATATTTCGAAGAAGCTATCTGTCGATGCTTTTACCATTGAACTTTCGAACCCCGACTTCCTTTACCACATCATTTATGTGGATGAAGTGCCTGCCGGATATTCTAAAATCATTCTCAACTTCAATCACCCGTTGATCGCTGAGCAGCCGGTGACGAAACTCGAACGGATCTATCTGCTGAAAACTTTCTATGGCATGGCTGCAGGCCAAAAACTTTTTGACCACAACGTACGCTTATCAAAAGGTCATCAACAACTCGGGATATGGCTGCATGTCTGGAAAGAAAACCACCGCGCGTTTGCCTTTTACCTGAAGCAGGGCTTTGAGATTATCGGGAGCTATGACTTCGAAGTCTCTCCTACACACTTCAATCCGAATCACGTGATGTATCTGAAGTATTAATTGAGTGTATAAGTACACTCAATTCTTAAAGCCAATCTTCGCCTTCCCCCCCGTGACATTCTTTGGATCAAACTCCCTGACATCCTCCAGCAGAATAGTAGCCATCAGATCCGGCGTGCGATCCTCCTTACGAGTAGCTGCAAGTCGTAAGTTTTGATTTTTGACAGATTCGGCTACAACCTGACGGACCGTCCGTGCATTGCCAAAAAATTCATCACGGAAATTAAAAAGGGCGGTAAAATAATTTTTCAAATGGGTAGCTGCATCCACATCAGGCATGACCCCCTCCTTGCGATACATCGACAGGGCGATGATAAACATCTGGTCAGGAGTATAATCTTCAAAGTGAAAGTATTTATCAAACCTGGATTTCAGGCCCGGATTGGAATTGATAAACCCATGCATATTGTGCGTATATCCAGCCACGATGACCCCGAACTTACCACGCATGTCTTCCATCCGCTTGAGGATGATCTGTATC
>Ga0138256_10002961_pt1 | contig 18152 bp, 13 predicted proteins | sample KNB2016incub_MG_FD_105486 | JGI IMG/M metagenome (GOLD analysis project Ga0138256, IMG submission 105486) | Active sludge microbial communities from wastewater in Klosterneuburg, Austria - KNB2014incub_MG | ecosystem: Engineered > WWTP > Activated sludge > Unclassified | place: Austria... | reverse complement strand
CGGTAGCAATGGCAAGACCACCGCCAAGGAAATGATCGCGGCCATCCTGGGTCGCGGCGGTGCCTGTCTGGCGACGCGCGGCAACTTGAACAATCACATCGGAGTGCCGCTTACGCTGCTGCGCCTGACAGCCGAGCATCGCAGCGCGGTAATCGAGATCGGGGCGAACCGCGCCGGCGACGTCGCGGAGCTGGTGGCGATCGCACGCCCCACCATCGGTCTGATCACCAACGCCGGCGCGGAGCACCTCGAAGGCTTTGGGAGTCTGGAGAACGTTGCGCGCGCCGAGGGTGAAATGGTCGCGGGCCTGACGGCGGATGCCGTCGCGGTGATCAATGCAGACGACCCCTTCAGCGAGCTGTGGTGCTCGATGACACTCGCCAAGGTAGTGAGCTTCGGTATCGACGCCTACGCAGATTTCGCGGCGGAGGACGTGCGCACCGCCATCGATGCGCAGGGCTTCAGGACGCTGTTCGCGCTGCGCTCGCCGGCCGGCCGCGCGCCTATTCAATTGGCGCTCGCTGGCCGCCACAACGTGCGCAACGCGCTCGGTGCCGCCGCCGCGGCCATGGCGGCCGGCGCCGATCTGGTCGATGTCGCCGCAGGTCTGGCAAGTATGCGTGCGGTCGAGGGGCGCTTGCAGTGCCGACAGACGCCGAGCGGAGCAATGCTGATCGACGATTCATATAACGCCAATCCCAGCTCGGTGCGTGCGGCGATCGACGTGTTGGCGGACGTCGATGCACGTAGATGGCTGATCGTCGGCGACATGGCGGAATTGGGTCAGTACACCGAGTCGAGCCACAGCGAAATTGGCCAGTATGCGCGCGACCGTGGCATCGAGCGGTTGTTAGCCATTGGCAAGCACACTCCGCTATCGGTGGCAGCATTCGGACCAGGCGCCGAATGGTTCGTCGATGGGGAGGCACTGGTGCGATCGATTCACGAATCCTTGGCGCATGACGTTTGCGTGCTCGTCAAGGGTTCGCGGGTCAATCGGCTCGAGCGCGTTGTCGCAGCGCTCGCGACGAGCAATCCAGTTCGGCAGACGGGCTGAAGGCACGTGCTCTACTGGATCGCCAAACAACTCACGCCGGTTTACTCCGCGTTCAACGTCTTTTCCTACCTGACGTTGCGCGCAATTCTCGCAGTCATGTCGGCGCTCCTGCTTGCGCTGTTCATCGGCCCGTGGATGATTCGTCGATTGTCGCGCTATCAGATTGGGCAAGTGGTGCGCGACGATGGGCCGGCGACGCACTTCAAGAAGGCCGGTACGCCTACCATGGGCGGCCTGCTGATTCTTGTCGCGATCGCTGTTAGCACCTTGTTGTGGGCGGATCTGGCGAATCGCTACGTTTGGATCGTGCTCGGTGTGACCACGGCTTTCGGGGTTATCGGGTTCTATGACGACTATCTGAAACTCGTCAAGAAGAATCCGCGTGGCCTGATCGCGCGCTGGAAATACTGCTGGCAATCGCTGGCGGGACTTGGCGCCGCAGTTGTACTGTGGTCATCGGCAGCGACGCCGAACGAGACGACGCTGTTTCTGCCGTTCGTGAAGAGCTTTGCATTGCCGCTCAGCGCATTCGGTTTCATTCTCCTGACCTACCTGATGATCGTCGGGATGAGCAATGCCGTGAATCTCACCGATGGTCTGGATGGTCTCGCCATCATGCCGACTGTCATGGTGGCCGCCGCGCTCGGCGTGTTCGCCTACGCAGGTGGCAACGCGGTGTTCGCCGAGTACCTGGCAATTCCTGCCGTACCGGCTGCGGGTGAGGTGCTGGTGTTCTGCGCGGCCTTGGTGGGCGCCGGTCTCGGCTTTCTCTGGTTCAACTCGTATCCCGCACAGGTGTTCATGGGCGACATCGGAGCGCTCGCGCTCGGCGCGGCACTGGGGGTCATCGCTGTGATCGTTCGCCAGGAGATCATCGTGCTGGTCATGGGGGGTGTGTTCGTTCTGGAAACGGCTTCCGTCATCTTGCAGGTCGCTTCGTTCAAGCTGACGGGCAAGCGACTGTTTCGCATGGCACCGATCCACCACCATTTCGAGTTGAAAGGCTGGGCAGAGCCGAAGGTGATCGTGCGCTTCTGGATCATCTCCTTGCTGTTAGTGCTGGTAGGGCTTGCCACCCTGAAATTGCGATGATGGCGGAGACTGACAGGATGCGCCGCGCGGTCATCGTGGGCATGGGCCGATCGGGATTATCGGCGGCGCGCCATCTCGCGCGCCGGGGTTGGCAGATCGCAGTGACGGACAGCCGCGCAACGCCGCCGGAGCTTGCCGCAATACGCGCCCTGGGGGCTGGCATTACATTGCGATCCGGTGGCTTCGACAGTTCGCTGCTGGCGGGTGCGGACTTGGTGGTCGCATCGCCGGGCGTCGCTTTGAACGAGCCGATCTTTACGCGAGCGCGCGAGCAACACATCGAGATCGTCGGTGACATCGAGTTGTTCGGGCGCGTCGCCGACGCGCCGATCGTCGGCATCACGGGCACGAACGGCAAGAGTACCGTCACGACGCTGCTCGGTCGTATGGCGGAGCGCTCGGGCGCGCGCGTACGCGTGGGTGGAAATCTCGGCCAGCCTGCGCTCGATCTGTTAGGCCGTGGACCGGTCGATCTCTATGTCCTGGAACTGTCCTCATTCCAGCTCGATGCAACCGCGAGCCTGCGCTTGAAGGCCGCCGCCGTTCTGAACGTCACCAGCGATCATCTGGATCGCTACGCCGGTCTGGCCGATTATGCCGCCGCCAAGGCGCGAATCTTCGCCAATGCGGACACGGCGATCGTCAATCTGGATGATCCGCTGGTCGTTAGTTTACCGCGACCGGTGCAGCGCACGTTCACGTATTCATTGCGCCACGATAGCGGCGCCGACTTTCATCTGGCGAATGACTCTGAAACGGGCCAGCCGTGGCTGGTGGGTCGGGGTGTGCCGCTGCTGCCGGTGTCGGCGCTGAAAATGCCCGGCTTGCACAACGTGGCCAACGCGCTCGCGGCGCTCGCGATGGGCGAGGCGCTGCGCTTGTCGGCGACGTCGATGCTCGAAGAGCTCGAGGAATTCACCGGGCTGCCACACCGCATGCAGTGGGTCGCAGATGTCAAAGGCGTGCACTACCTGAACGATTCCAAGGGCACCAATGTGGGTGCGACACTTGCAGCGGTCGCGGGCTTGGCCGGGCCACTGATCGTTATCGTCGGTGGCGATGGCAAGGGCCAGGATTTCGCACCACTCGCAGCAGCGTTCGCGGGTAAAGTTCGACTGGCGATCCTGATCGGACAGGATGCCGAGGCGATTGCCGCAGTCCTGGTCTCGGTGTGTGATGTGCAGCGGTCTGATACGCTCGAACAGGCTGTTAGCGCTGCGGCGCGCGCGGCAAGCAGCGGCGATACTGTCCTGCTGTCGCCGGCGTGCGCGAGTTTCGACATGTTCCGCGATTACGCCCATCGTGGGAGCGTATTCACGGCCGCCGTCAAGGAACTCGCAGCATGAGTACACCGGTGACCTACGCGCGCTCGACGGGTCGTAGCGGCCCGTTGCGACTCGATGTCGTTACGCTCGCGATCGTTTTTTCGATTTTGCTGCTCGGCCTCGTGATGGTGACGTCGGCGTCCATGTCCATTGCCGCCAAGGAGGCCGGCGAACCGTTCTTGTACCTCGAGCGCCAACTGCTGTTGACGCTGATCGGCACGGCTCTCGCAGCGGTTGCCGTATGCATTCCGACCGACGTATTGGAGAAGCTTGCCTGGCCTTTGCTGATATTCGCTGTAGTGCTACTACTCGCGGTTCTCATCCCGGGCATCGGCCATTCGGTCAACGGCAGCCGGCGCTGGATTCGATTGTTAGGGTTCAATTTTCAGGCGTCGGAGCTTGCCCGCGTGCTGGTCTTGATCTTTCTGGCGGGCTACGCGGTGCGGCGTGAGGCCGAGTTGCGTGACGGTATGGCGGGCCTCCTGCGCCCGGTCGGGTTACTGGGCGTCATCTTCATTCTCTTGTTGGCCCAACCGGACTTCGGCGCCGCCTCGGTGTTGCTCGTGACAGGGTTCGGCGTGTTGTTTCTCGCCGGCGCACGCATTCGTGACGTTCTCGGGATCGCTGCGGTGTGCGCGGTCGCACTCGCGTTGCTCGTTTGGATCGAGCCCTATCGCATGCGGCGGCTCACCTCGTTTCTCGATCCGTGGGCCGATCCGTTCGACAGTGGCTTTCAGCTGACGCAGTCCTTGATCGCGATCGGCAGGGGCGAGTGGTTTGGTGTGGGTCTGGGCGCCAGCGTGCAGAAGCTATTTTATCTGCCAGAGGCGCACACGGATTTTCTGTTCGCAGTGCTCGCCGAGGAACTCGGCTTGATCGGCGTCGTGGTGACGCTCGCGCTGTTCCTTGCGCTCGTCTGGCGCGCATTCTGGATCGCGCGCGCGGCGTTCGCTGCCGGGCGCAAATTTCCGGCCTATCTTGCCGCGGGCTTCGGCATCTGGATTGGCGTGCAGTCGCTCATCAATATCGGCGTGAACATGGGTGTGCTGCCGACGAAAGGACTGACGCTGCCCCTCATGAGCTACGGGCGCTCGAGCATGATCGTTGCGCTCGCCTGGGTGGGCATTTTGCTGCGCGTCTATCACGAGACCGTCAATGAAGCTCGCGGTGCCGCGACGCTGCGCGGCCACGGTCGTGCTCATCGAGACGCGGAGGCCGCGGCATGACGAGCCTCGCGCGCGTACTGATCATGGCGGGTGGCACCGGCGGGCATGTCTTTCCGGCGCTCGCACTCGCACGCATTCTGCGCAAAGAGTCCTACGATGTCGTTTGGCTCGGCACCAAACGTGGGATCGAAGCGCGGATCGTTCCGGCGGAATCGTTGCCGATCGAATGGCTCACCATCAGCGGCCTGCGTGGCAAAGGGCCAGCAACCTTGTTGACGGCACCATTTCGTCTCCTGTACGCGCTGTGGCAGGCACTCGCGATCATGCGCAAGCATCGTCCCGCAGTGGTCGTCGGGCTGGGTGGATTTGTAACAGGGCCTGGCGGCGTTGCCGCCTGGCTCTGCCGTCGACCGCTCATTATCCATGAGCAGAACGCGGTGGCGGGGTTTACCAATCGTTGGCTCGCACGGATTGCACGCGATGTACTCGTCGCGTTTCCCGGCAGCTTCGCGGCCGATCAGGCGACGCAGGTCATCGGCAATCCCGTACGTGACGATATTCTGGCAACGTCCCCGCCAGCCGAGCGCTTTGCGACCCGCCGCGGGCCGATCCGGTTGTTAGTGGTGGGTGGCAGTCAGGGCGCAACACGGCTGAACACCATCGTGCCGTTCGCAGTTGCCCGTGCAACGAAGGACGGTCCTACCTTCGAGGTGCGGCACCAGGCGGGCGAGCGCTGGCTCGATTCGGCGCGCGAGGCCTACGCGCGCGCGGGCGTCAACGCTACGGTCGCACCGTTTATCGAGGACATGGCCGAGGCCTACAGCGATGCCGATCTCGTCATCTGTCGCGCAGGTGCGCTAACCATCGCCGAACTGGCCGCGGTGGGGGTGGCAGCCATCCTCGTGCCTTTCCCGGCGGCGGTCGACGATCATCAGACACGCAACGCCGAGTACCTCGTGCGCGAGGGCGCCGCGTTACTGATCCCGGACCGCGAACTGACCGACGAACGTCTGGCGGTCGAACTGCAGCGATTGTGCAGCGGGCGCGGCAAACTACTGGCCATGGCAGAGCGGGCACGCTTGTTGGCGCGGCCGAATGCGGCGCGCGATCTCGCCGCTGCCTGCCGACCGTTCTTGCGCGGTGCGGCATGAACGATCGGATGCGTCGCATCAACACGATTCATTTCGTCGGTATCGGCGGCAGTGGCATGAGTGGCATCGCCGAGGTACTTGCCAACCTTGGCTATAGGGTGCAGGGCTCCGATCTCAAGGCGAATGCCGTGACGGAGCATCTTGCCAGTCTCGGTGCCAAGATCATGATCGGCCATCGCGCGGAGCACATCAGCGATGCCGACGTAATCGTCGTGTCGAGCGCGGTGTCGCGCGACAACCCGGAGGTCGCCGCGGCGCTGGTCGCCCGTACACCAGTGGTGCCGCGTGCACAAATGCTCGGCGAGCTGATGCGCTTTCGCTATGCGATCGCAGTCGCCGGGACGCACGGCAAGACGACGACGACCAGCCTGTTAGCAAGCATTCTCGCCGAGGGCGGCGAGGATCCGACCTTCGTGATCGGTGGGCGGCTCAAGAGCGCGGCGAGCAATGCCCGTCTCGGCGCCGGTAAGTACCTGGTCGCCGAGGCTGACGAGAGCGACGCGTCGTTCCTGCACCTGCTGCCAATGATCGCGATCGTGACCAATATCGACAACGACCACCTCGTCACACACGACGGCAATTTCCAAAGCCTCAAGCAGAGTTTCATCGCGTTCTTGCACAATCTGCCGTTCTACGGACTCGCGGTGTTATGCACTGACGACATGCAGGTACGTAGCATCCTGGACGAGGTCAATCGACCCGTCCTCGGTTACGGTTTCGGTGCGGGCGCGGATCTGCGCGCGACCAATCTGCGGCGCGACGGCCTGCGATCCCACTTCGACGTCGTGCGACGCAACGACGACGTCCCGCTCGCCATCACGGTCAATTTGCCGGGTCGCCACAACGTGCTCAACTCGTTAGCGGCGATCGCAGTGGCATTGGAGCTCGGCGTCGCTCCGGCGGCCATGCAACGCGCATTGGCGAGTTTCCAGGGAGTCGATCGCCGACTGACACGCGTGGCCGATGTACAGCTCGCGGCCGGTGGCGCCGCAGTGACGATCGTCGATGACTACGGCCATCATCCGACCGAGATCGCCGCGACGCTCGATGCGATTCGGCAAGGGTATCCCGGCCGCCGCGTAGTGCTCGCGTTCGAGCCGCACCGCTACACCCGGACCCGCGATTTGCTCGACGATTTCGCCCAGGTCCTGTCGACGGCCGATGTCTTGCTTGTTAGCGAAGTGTACGCAGCGGGCGAAGCTCCGATCGCCGGCGCCGATGGGCGCGCGATTTGCCGTGCAATCAGGACGCGTGGTCACCTCGAGCCCGTGTTTGTCGAGAAGATAGAAGCACTTGCCGATGCGCTGGGCGATCTGCTGCGCCCGGGTGATGTGATCGTCACGATGGGCGCGGGCAACGTCAGTGCCGTCTCCCATGCGTTGCCGGCCCGTCTCGCCTCGGTCGGCGCAACGCGGAGCTTGGCGTGACGTGGGTCTTGCAGTTCGCCAAGTTGTCGATCAGTCGTGGGAACGCGCCATGACGCTGCCGATCGCCGTCGAGTTTGCCTCGCGCGTGCGCTACGACGAACCCATGTCGCGGCACACGACCTGGCACGTCGGCGGACCGGCGGACGTGTTCTTCCAGCCACGGGATCGGGCGGATCTGCTGGCATTCTGCAAACAACTCCCGTCCACTACACCGATCCACTGGTTGGGACTTGGCAGCAATTTGTTGGTGCGCGATGCGGGCATCCGCGGCGTTGTGATCGCAGCGCATGCCGCGCTGGCAACGATCGAGCGCCGCGGCGCGAACGCCGTCTATGCCGAGAGCGGTGTACCTTGCGCGCTGATCGCACGCCGGTGCATCGATTGGCAACTGGGCCCGGCGGACTTCTTCGCAGGCATACCCGGCACGCTCGGTGGCGCGCTCGCGATGAACGCTGGCGCTTTCGGCGGCGAAACTTGGCCGCACGTGCGGATCGTCGAGGTCATCGATCGTCACGGCAATGAACGTGAGCGTGCGGCGAGCGAATACACGTTTGGCTATCGCCACATCGTGGCGCCGGCTTCCGATGAGTGGTTCCTGGCAGCCCAGTTCGAGTTTCAACCGCTCCCCGCCAACGATCGACAACCGATGCTGGCGATGCTCGCGCGTCGCAAAGCCTCGCAGCCGATTGGCGAGTGGAGCTGCGGCTCGACTTTCACCAATCCTGCGGGCGATCACGCCGCACGTCTGATCGAGGCGGCGGGCTTGAAGGGATACCGCATCGGCGGCGCGATGGTTTCACGGAAGCACGCCAATTTCCTGATCAACACGGGAACGGCGACGGCTGCCGATATCGAGCAACTCGTTGCGCACATCCAGTCGACCGTATTGGCACGGCAGGGCGTGCGCCTCACGCCGGAATTCCGCATCGCCGGGGAGGCGAGCTGACACTATGCGTCTCAGGCACGAACCGAGAAATCTGCGCAGGGAAGTCAAGCCGACCGATTTCGGTCGCGTCGCCGTATTGTTAGGCGGCGCCTCGACCGAGCGGGAGATATCGCTACTATCAGGCAACGCCGTTTTGGCCGCGTTGCTACGTTCCGGCGTCGACGCGCAGCCATTCGATCCGCGTGACGTGCCACTCAGCGAGCTCGTGACACGCCGATTCGATCGGGTTTTCATCGCGTTGCACGGACCTGGCGGCGAGGACGGCACCATTCAGGGCGCGCTCGAATTCCTGGGACTGCCGTACACGGGCAGTGGCGTGCTGGGCTCGGCTATCTGCATGGACAAACTGCGCACCAAGCGGTTGGCCGGTGCGCTCGGTGTACCGACGCCGGAGTACGCCGTGTTGCGCTCCGCCGCAGACTTGCCGAGCTGCATCGAACGATTGGGTCTGCCGTTGATCGTCAAGCCCGCGACCCAGGGCTCGTCGGTCGGTATGACCAAAGTAGAGCAGCCCGAGGCACTGGCACCGGCCTACCAGAGCGCCGCGGTCGTCGATCACACCGTGTTCGCCGAAGCGTGGATTACAGGCGGCGAGTACACGGTCGCGATGCTGCACGGCGAAGCCTTGCCGTCGATTCGCATCGAAACGCCCAAGGCCTTCTACGACTATGAGGCGAAGTATTTTCGTGATGACACGCGCTACCACTGCCCGTCGGGTTTGAGTGCCGTGGCCGAGCAGCAGTTGGCGACGCTTGCGCGCCAGGCCTTCGATGCGACCGGCGCGGAAGGCTGGGGGCGCGTCGATTTCATGATGGATCAGAACGGCCGCGCGCTGTTGCTGGAGATCAATACGGTGCCCGGCATGACCGACCACAGTCTCGTGCCGATGGCCGCGAAAGCCGCCGGCATGAACTTCGACCAACTGGTGCTGCAGGTGTTAGCGACCAGCTTCACCCGTCAGCCAATCAATTGACGCGACGCCACTAACGCTATGCTCATGCGCCCGAAAAACCGACGTCGACAGAGCGAACCGCGCTGGCGGATGCCTGCAATCAACTGGCGTCGCCTGGGTGTGGCCGGCGCCGCGCTCACTACGCTGACCGTGTTCGCGATGTTGCTCGCGTCGACGCTCGATCAGCCGATCGAGCGTGTATCGGTGGTTGGGAAGTTTCAGCGCGTTTCACCGATGGCGGTCGAGGAGGCGGTGCGGTCGCGCATCCGCGATACCGGCCTGGTGTCGGTGCAGCTCGATGCGGTGCAGCGTGCCGTCGAACAGATTCCCTGGATCGCGAGCGCGCAAGTCGCGCGCAGCTGGCCGCGCGCGCTCGAGATCACGGTAACCGAACAGGTCGCTGCCGCGCGCTGGGGCACGAACGGGCTGCTGAACACGCAGGGTGACTTGTTTGTTTCAGAAGCACGCCATATCCCGTCGGAACTACCGCAATTGTCAGGGCCAGAAGGCAGCGAGAAGCTCGTGGCGAAGCGCTACTTTGCGGTCCAGGGCCGGTTGGTAGAGGCCGGGACGCGTATCACCGCCATGCGTCTCGATCAGCGCGGTGCCTGGGAGTTCGATCTCGACAATGGCATCACGGTACGTCTCGGGCGTCGTCAGGTTGACGAGCGGTTCGAACGCTTTACAGCGACCGGTCTCAAACTGATCGCGCAGCGCGCGAGCGACATCTCGTATGTCGACATGCGTTACACCAATGGATTTGCAGTGGGCTGGCGCGATGGCGAGCGGCGCGTCGCGAGTGGCAGTACACAGCAGGATGACAACCCGGATGGCTAAGCGCACGGACAAGAATCTGATCATTGGCCTCGACATCGGCACGTCGAAGGTCGTCACGCTCGTGGGCGAAGTGGGGCCCGATGACTCGATCGAGATCATCGGCATCGGCTCGCAACCGTCGCGCGGGCTGAAGAAGGGCGTGGTCGTCAACATCGAGTCGACCGTGCAGTCGATTCAACGTTCCGTGGAGGAAGCGGAGCTGATGGCGGGCTGCGAGATTCATTCGGTATTCGCCGGCATCGCCGGGAGCCACGTACGCAGCCTCAATTCGCATGGTGTCGTCGCGATCCGCGATCGTGAAGTGACGCATGCCGACGTTGAACATGTGGTGGACGCCGCCAGGGCCGTCGCCATTCCGGCGGACCAGAAGATCCTGCACGTGCTGCCGCAGGAATTCGTGATCGACGGTCAGGAAGGCATACGTGATCCGATCGGCATGTCGGGCGTGCGGCTGGAGGCGAAGGTACACATCGTCACCGGTGCCGACAGTGCGGCACAGAATATCGAGAAGTGCATTCAACGTTGCGGCCTGACGGTCGATGACATCGTACTCGAGCAGCTCGCCTCGAGCTTCGCGGTACTGACCGACGACGAAAAGGAACTCGGTGTCTGCATCGTCGATATCGGTGGCGGCACGACCGATCTTGCCGTGTTTTCGCAGGGCGCTATTCGGCACACGGCCGTGATTCCGATCGCCGGCGATCAGGTGACTAACGACATAGCTGTGTCGATGCGCACGCCGACGCAGTACGCCGAGGACATCAAGATCCGCTATGCGTGTGCGTTGTCACAGCTTGCCAACCCCGACGAGAGTATCGAAGTGCCGTCGGTTGGCGACCGACCCGCCCGACGTCTGGCACGCCAGACGCTCGCCGAGGTGGTCGAGCCGCGCTACGAGGAATTGTTTGGCCTCGTGCGCGAGGAGCTGCGTCGCAGCGGCTTCGAGGAGATCGTTGCGGCGGGCATCGTATTGACGGGTGGCAGCGCCAAGATGGAAGGCGCAATAGAGCTCGCTGAAGAAGTGTTCCACGTCCCGGTGCGCCTCGGTTTGCCACAGTACGTCAAAGGCATCTCGGACGTGATGAAGAATCCGATTTACGCCACCGGCGCCGGGTTATTGCTGTATGCGCGCGACAACCAACGCGCCAGCAATCGCGCGCGCTCGGTCACGACCAGCGCCAAGACGGCGCTCGATCGTATGAAGAGCTGGTTTCAAGGCAATTTTTGATGAGCTGACAGACGAAACGATTGACTAACGACTAATCCCTGCTTGTTTGTGTAAGGAGCAACACGATGTTTGAATTAATGGATGCGTACAGCCAGAACGCTGTAATCAAGGTGATCGGCGTGGGCGGTGGCGGCGGCAACGCCGTGGCCCACATGGTCACGAGTGGTATCGAAGGTGTCGACTTCATGTGCATCAACACTGATGCACAGGCGTTGAAGCACTCGAAGGTGAAGACTGCGTTGCAGATCGGTTGCAACATCACCAAGGGCCTCGGCGCGGGTGCCGACCCGGAGATCGGCCGCCAAGCGGCGGTTGAAGATCGCGAGCGCATAGTCGAAATGATCGAAGGCTGCGACATGCTGTTCATCACCGCTGGCATGGGCGGTGGAACCGGCACCGGTGCGGCGCCGGTCGTTGCGCAAGTAGCCAAGGAGTTGGGTGTGCTGACGGTGGCGGTGGTGACCCGGCCGTTCGACATGGAGGGTGCCAAGCGCTCGGCGACCGCGGATCGCGGTATGGCCGAACTCGGCAAGCATGTCGATTCGCTGATCACGATTCCCAATCAGAAGCTCCTGACCGTGCTCGGCGCACAGACGACATTGTTGGACGCGTTCAAGAGCGCTAACCACGTGTTGCAGGGCGCTGTGCAGGGTATCGCTGAACTGATCACACGCCCTGGTCTGATAAACGTCGACTTCGCCGATGTGCGCACCGTCATGAGCGAGACTGGCATGGCGATGATGGGATCGGGAGCCGCGAGCGGTGACAATCGCGCCCGCGAAGCAGCCGAGGCGGCAGTGTCATCGCCGCTGCTGGAGGACATCGATCTGGCTGGAGCACACGGCATTCTCGTGAACGTGACCGCTGGCATGGACTTGTCCATCGGCGAGTTCCAGGAGGTCGGCAACGTCATCAAGCAGTTTGCTTCCGATGATGCGACGGTTGTCGTCGGCACCGTGATCGATCCCGACCTGTCTAACATGATCCGCGTGACTGTGGTCGCAACGGGATTGGGCCGACCGGTCGCGCAGGTGCAGGCACGTCCCGCCTACGTGCGTGAAGCGGCGGTCGCACCGGCACGTGCTGCCGCGGCTGAACCGGCGATGCGTGTGGTGTCGCGGCGGCCTCTCACGGCGGCCGACTACGCGGCTCTCGACAAGCCTGCGGTGCAGCGTCAGCGCGCGGTCGGTGACGGGCTACGCCCGGACGCCGAGCCGGAAGACGTCCTCGATATCCCGGCGTTCCTGCGTCGCCAGGCCGACTGATCCGGTCGCGAGTGCGGCTTTGTGGTACGGTAGCGCCCCCCTGTTTCGCTCCCAGGGCGGGTGCTACCAACCCCTGCGGCCAAGTTCCCTTGTGGCCAAACTTTGAGGCGGAGAGATAACTCGTATGCTGGGCCAACGAACACTAAAGAACACCATCCGCGCCTCCGGCGTCGGACTGCACACCGGTACCAAGGTGCTGATGACCCTGCGACCGGGCGAAGTCGACACGGGTATCGTTTTTCGGCGCATCGATCTCGATCCGCCGATCGATCTGCCGGCGCACGCCGAGAACGTCGGTGATACGGAGCTCGGCACCACGCTCGTGAAGGACGGCGCGCGTGTTTCGACCGTCGAGCACTTGTTATCGGCGTTTGCCGGGCTCGGAATCGACAACGCGATCGTCGAGGTGAGCGCCCCCGAGGTGCCGATCATGGACGGTAGCGCCGGTCCCTTTGTGTTCCTGTTGCAGTCCGCCGGAGTTGCCGAACAGAAGACGGCGAAGAAGTTCGTGCGCATCAAGAAAACGGTGCGGGTGGAAGACGGCGACAAATGGGCCGAATTCAAACCCTTCGACGGCTTCAAGGTCAATTTCGAGATCGAATTCGATCACCCCGTGTTCAAGCGCCGCACTCAGGCCGCGTCGATGGATTTCTCCTCCACATCGTTCCTGAAGGAAGTCAGTCGCGCCCGCACGTTCGGCTTCATGCGTGATCTCGAAACGCTGCGCGATCGGAATCTGGCCCTCGGCGGCAATCTCGACAACGCCATCGTGCTGGACGATTTCAGGGTGCTGAACGAAGACGGGCTCCGCTACGAAGATGAGTTCGTCAAGCACAAGATTCTCGACGCCATCGGCGATCTTTACTTGTTAGGGCACAGTCTGATCGGTGAGTTTTCCGGCTTCAAGTCCGGCCATGCTCTCAATAATCGGTTGCTGCGCGCGTTGCTGGCGGACCCCTCGTCCTGGGAAGCGATGGTGTTCGAGAAGCTGTCGGATGCGCCTATTTCATATGTGCAGGCGGCGGCACCTGCCGCATCGTCAAGTTGAGAGCCCGGGCGGTGTGCGGGTCGGGCTCACCTTGACCGCGACGCTGTCGATTTCCGGGTGCGCCGCGCGCAGTTGCGGTTCCGCCTCCGCCAGCGCATAACGTAATCTGGCCGCCCAGGCGGCAGATTCTGTCATCACGGTCAGGCGGCCGTGCAATAGCCGCACTTGCTGAACGTGCACCGCGAGATTTGCCGCGAGACTGCTTTTTACTGTGACGGAGCACGTTGACGCGGCGGCCCCTTGCCGGGCAACCTCCTGCAGCAATGGGAGGCGAGTGGTGAGCAGATCCTGTACCGATCGGGTTCGCGCGGCTGCGTGTCGGGTATCGTTGCCCGCCGTCTCACGCGATTTCTGCTTGTCTCGGCGGCTGCTTTTGGGCATAGTTCGCGGCGCCGGTTGGCAACCTGTACGCCAGATGCGTGGCAAGATCTGGCAGTATGGCGAGCAATTGGCGCTAATAGAAGCCCCCGTTCCCGTCCGCGTCGCAGTCCCAAGCGGAGCACCTAGTGCTGTCGGCATGGCCGGCATTCCGGCAGTTCGCTGCGCGCCCTTAACCCACGGTCATTGGCCGGAGTTGGTTGGATGAACATAATTTTCTTCTCGCGCCGCGAAGGGCGCGCACGGCACTTCAACCTGGCCCAGCCGGTTGTAGTCGGCGCGTGCGCGGTTGTGGCGCTTGCCATTCTTGGCGGCGCCTTTGCGCTCGGGTTGTCGCTAGGGTCGGAGAACGTTCAGACCCAGGCTGCCAGCTGGACCAACAGGCTGACCCAGCAGCAAGAAGAAGTTCGTGAAGTGCGTTCTGAGGTGCAGAAGCGCGTGGACGCGATCGCCGCGCGTATCGGCCAGATGAATGCTCACGTCATTCGACTGGACGCGCTCGGCAAGCGCCTGACCGAGATGGCCAAAATCGACAGCCGTGAGTTCAATTTCGATATTGAGCCCGCCGTGGGTGGACCCGAGGGCGAAGACGAGTCGGGTGTCGGCGCCCAGATTCCAGATCTCACCGCGATGATCGATCGCCTCGAAGAGCGTGTTCGGTCGCGGGATGCGCAGATGACTGCGCTCGAGAACGTCATTCTGTCGCGTGAGCTTGACCAACAGATCGTGCCGGACGGTCGGCCCGTGCGTCAGGGCTTTATTTCGTCGTATTTCGGCGAGCGGCAGGATCCTTTCAGCGGACATCAGGCGTTTCACCGTGGTGTCGATTTCGCCGGTGAGGCCGGGTCTGAAGTCGTCGCGGTTGCCGCTGGAGTTGTTACTTTCGCCGGTGACCGCTCAGGATATGGCAATCTCGTTGAAGTGAACCACGGCAACGGTCTGGTGACGCGTTACGGTCACAATGCCCGGATCATTGCGACGGTTGGTCAGACGGTTACACGCGGTCAAGCGATTGCACTGATGGGTTCGACCGGCCGTTCCACTGGCCCGCACGTTCACTTCGAAGTGCTGCGTGACGGCAAGTCCATCAATCCCGCCACCTTTATCGGGCGCTGAAGCCGACGCACCAGTAATCCACTGCGGCGTGAAACCATTTCCGCTGCCCGCCGTCTATCCGTAGAATAGCGCCCTTGCGGCAATCCCTCGACCTGTAAGTGGTTGTCTTGGGTAGGGTTTTATCTAGAGGTTGCTCGGCTTGTCCAAATTACTCACGCGGCTCTTTGGCAGTCGCAACGATCGTGTCATCAAGGGGCATGGCCGTGTCATACGCTCGGCCGCGGAACTCGAGGCGGGCATCAAGGCGCTGTCAGACGAGGCGCTCAGCAACAAGACCCAGGAGTTTCGCGACCGATTGACGGCCGGCACGTCGCTCGACGAACTCGCTGCCGAGGCATTTGCGGTGGCTCGCGAAGCGTCGATGCGAACCCTCAAAATGCGCCACTTCGACGTACAGTTGATCGGTGGCATGACGCTGCACGAGGGCAAGATCGCCGAGATGCGCACCGGCGAGGGCAAGACGCTCGTCGCGACGCTGGCAGCCTATCTCAATGCGCTGCCTGGCAACGGCGTCCACGTCGTCACGGTCAACGAATACCTGGCGCAGCGCGACTCGGATTGGATGGGGCCCATCTATCGCTTTCTCGGGCTCACGGTCGGAGTCATCAAGAATTCGCAGGGCTCGGCGGAGAAGCGCGCCGCGTATGCCTGCGACATCACTTACGGCACTAACAACGAGTTCGGTTTCGACTACCTGCGCGACAATCTCGCGTTCCGGCTCGATGATCGTGTACAACGCGGTCTCGCATTCGCGATCGTCGACGAAGTCGATTCGATCCTGATCGACGAAGCGCGCACGCCGCTCATTATCTCGGGGCCGGCGGACGAGAGCACCGAGCTCTATCTCGAGATCAACAAACTGGTTCCGCGCCTCACGGTGCAGAAAGAAGAAGACGGCCCGGGTGACTACTCGGTCGATGAGAAGACGCGGCAAGCACACCTGACCGAGGCGGGCCACGAGCACGTCGAGCAACTCATGTTCGAGGCGGGATTGCTGCGCGAGGGCGAGAGTCTGTACGACGCCGGCAATATCCGCCTGATGCACCATTTGAACGCGGCGCTGCGCGCTAACGCGCTGTACAAGCGTGACGTCGAATATATCGTGCGCGGCGGCGAGGTGATCATTGTCGATGAGTTCACCGGCCGCACCATGCCGGGTCGACGCTGGTCGGACGGCCTGCACCAGGCAGTCGAGGCGAAAGAGGGTGTGCGCGTACGCGAGGAAAACCAGACGGTTGCCTCGATTACCTTCCAGAACTACTTTCGCCTCTATAGCAAACTGTCTGGCATGACCGGTACAGCGGATACCGAGGCGCCCGAGTTCCTGCAAATCTATGGCCTCGAAGTAGTGGTTATTCCCACGCACCGACCGATGGTGCGCAAGGATCATTCGGACTTCGTCTATCTCAATCAGCAGGACAAGTTCGAAGCGATCATCGAGGATATTCAGGATTGTGCGAAGCGCGGCCAGCCGGTGCTGGTCGGCACCACGTCGATCGAGACTTCCGAGCTGCTATCGGGCGTGCTGCAAAAGAACGGCATTGCGCACGAGGTATTGAACGCCAAGCAGCACGAGCGCGAGGCCCAGGTGGTTGCACAGGCGGGACGCCCAGGCGCAGTCACCATTGCCACCAACATGGCGGGTCGTGGTACCGATATCGTGTTGGGCGGGAATCTCGAGTCCGAAACGCACGCAGTGGCCGAGGCAGCAGGCGACGGTGGCCTGACCGAGGACGCACGCGCCAAGCTGCGGGCCGATTGGCAAGTGCGCCACGATCAGGTGCTGGCGGCTGGCGGGCTGCACATAATTGGCACTGAGCGCCACGAATCACGGCGTATCGACAACCAGCTCCGTGGCCGCTCCGGTCGGCAGGGCGATCCGGGTTCGAGCCGCTTCTATCTCTCGATGGAAGACAGCCTGATGCGCATCTTCGGCGACCCGGCCCGTACCAAGAAGCTGCTGCAATTCGCCGGCATGAAACCGGGCGAAGTGATCGAGAGCAACATGCTGTCGCGGCAAATCGAGAAAGCGCAGCGCAAGGTGGAGGCGCACAACTTCGATATCCGTAAGCAGCTGCTGATGTTCGACGACGTCGCTAACGACCAGCGCAAAGTCATCTATCAGCAGCGCACGGAGATTCTGGCAGCTCTGGATCTGTCGGACTCGATCGGTGGAATCCGTGCCGAGGCGGTTGGCACGGTGCTCGATCAGTATTTGATCAAGAATGCCGATCCACGCTCCTGGGATCTGGGAGCGCTTGCGGAGCAGATTCGCAAGGACTTTGGCACGACGATCGAGCCACAGGCGTGGTTGTCGAGCGATCCGGAAATGGTCGAGCATGCGCTGCGCGAGCGTGTCGTCGCGGCGGTCGATTCCGCCTACGATGCGAAATCGCAGCGCGTCGGGGTCGAGATCATGCGGCAGGTCGAGAAGGACGTGATGCTGCGCACACTCGATCAGCAGTGGCGCGACCATCTGGGCGCGATGGACTATCTGCGCCAGGGTATCCATCTGCGGGGTTACGCGCAAAAGGACTATCGATTCGAATACAAGCGCGAGGCCTTCGAGCTGTTCTCTGCGATGCTCGATCGCGTGAAGTTTGAAACGGCGTCCGTCCTGGCCACCGTCGAGATTCGGACGGAACAAGAGATCGAGCGTGAGGAGCAGCAACGCCGCGAGCGTCTGGCGCGCGCGCTGCAGGCGCAGCATGTCGAGGCCGCATCGGCTTTGAGCGCGGGCGATGCGTTCGGCGACGAGCCGGCGGCGGCGCCTCGATCAGCCGGGGCCGGTGTACTGCCTGGCTCGGCGACGGCCGCAGGGCAGGTCGCTCCGCGGCGCACGGCGCCGATGGTAGAAGCGGGCACATTCGTACGTGGCGAGCGCAAGGTTGGGCGTAACGAGCCGTGTCCGTGCGGCAGCGGCAAGAAGTTCAAGAATTGCCACGGTGCGTTGGCCGACGCAAAATGACGGCGACATCGCCTGCTCTCGCAGGCGCCGCCAAACCGATCCTGCGCGTCGTTGCCGCGGCCCTTTTCGACGCGCAAGGGCAGGTTCTGATCGCCGAGCGGCCACCCGGTCGGCACATGGCCGGCTGGTGGGAATTCCCAGGTGGTAAAGTAGCGCCAGGTGAAACCGATTCTGCGGCGCTCGTTCGCGAGTTGCG
>Ga0138256_10002959_pt1 | contig 18157 bp, 9 predicted proteins | sample KNB2016incub_MG_FD_105486 | JGI IMG/M metagenome (GOLD analysis project Ga0138256, IMG submission 105486) | Active sludge microbial communities from wastewater in Klosterneuburg, Austria - KNB2014incub_MG | ecosystem: Engineered > WWTP > Activated sludge > Unclassified | place: Austria... | reverse complement strand
CTTTATCAGGTTGATATTATTCTTAAACATAACTCAAGCTTTTTATTGAGATGAATTTGAAAATCCTTGCTGTCGCAAGTTTGCAACTTGTGCCTCAGAGCAATCTGAGATCATCACTATTTTAAAAATTTGTCATCCGAAAAGTCTAAACTTTTGATGTCGGATATTTTCATTAAAAAAACAAAGGCAGCACTAAAATATAGCGCTGCCTTTGTTTTTTTTCTTTTAGTAAGTAATGTACCTGCTAAAAATTAGTTTACTGCATCAGTCAAAGACTTTCCTGCTTTAAACTTCACTGAAGTTTTAGCTGCAATACTTATTGTTTTACCTGTTGAAGGGTTTCTTCCTTCTCTAGCTGGTTTGTGTGCTGTTGAGAAAGTACCAAATCCTACGAAAGCAGCTTTGTCACCACTTTTAAGGCTGGCTTCTATACCACTAAATACTGCATCAACTGCGCTACCTGCCTGAGTTTTGTTAATTCCTGCTGCTTCAGCTACTGCATTGACTAAATCACTTTTGTTCATTTTAATAATTTTATGTATATTAAGAATTTATTCGGGCGCAAAAGTAGGCTTAATTCATATATATACAAACAATAATTCATAAAATTTGCAGTAAAATCATAGGAATAGCCATATTTATTGATTATTTAGTCGGTTTAACAAATTATTTACATATTTAATTATACAAATTTAACTAACATTACAGTTTGAATCATAGTTTTGTATTTTACTTCTAAAACATTATAGCTTTGAAAGGTTTATTAAAATATTTTGTATTGATAGCCATTGTTCTATTCACCTCCGTATCACAACAATCATGCAAAACAAAAGAGGGCTGCGGACTGGAAGAAAAGTATAACAATCCTGATATGGAAACCACTAAACGGGGCAAATCAAAGTTGTTTCCAAATTCAAAAAGAAAAAATTGAAAGTTTGGCTAAAAGAGGCGGGTAAAGTTGGATTTTTGATAGCCCGTTGCCAGCCTATTTAAAGATAAAATAAGAATAAAAATAGCAAGTCCGGGAAATACTACCAACCACCATGCATGCATATTCCTGCCTTCAGCCATCATTTTCCCCCAGGTCACTTCTTCGACGGGCAATCCTATACCCAAAAATGACAAAGTAGACTCAAGCAACACTGCACTTCCTATGCTGAAGCAGACCATTACAATCAGTGTGGGTAAAATATTTGGCAATATGTGTCCGACTAAAATCCTAACATCATTAAAACCAAGTACTTTGACGCTAAGGATATAATTTTCTTCTTTTACTGCCAATGTCTCTGCACGGGCAAATCTTGCAAATTCCGTCCAGCCAAGTAAAGCAATGATAAACACAATATTCCATATCGAAGGGACAGCAAATAAACTCACCAATGCAAGAAGTATAAATATACCTGGAAATGATTTTCGGATTTCAATTACTTTTAATAGCAGCATGTCAATGGGAACATTATGCTTTTTAAAATAATCAGACTTGTTTATCCACGATATACTCGCCCCAAATATTATTGTCCCCACCAGACAGGCTGAAAGGAAATATAGGACTGAAGGATTGAAAATAACCCACTCCATAATCATGTAGTATAGTGCAGTAGGAATAACCACAAGTAGAGCTATCAGAAGGGGAGCACTTATACGGATACCATCATCTTTGTAGTAAGCTGACATCATACCCAAAGATACACCGACGATAAATGCAAAAAAAACAGAAATGATTCCGATTTTTAAGGCTGTAGAAGTACCATGTATCATTCCTGATGCCACATCTCTGCCAAGTTTATCTGTTCCTAACCAATGTATATTTTTACTTATCCCTTTTTTTGAATCATCAAATGGACTTAATGCTACAGGATGGTCTTTATCGATGTTTAATGGTGAATACGGAATGAAAGGCATGATACAGGATTCTTCTGAATAATTTGTATTGAATGAAGACTTAGAGAAGAAGGAAGAAATTAACGGGAAGGACATTTTCCCGTTAATTTTGCAAAAAATAGGGACATCACCTGCCAGAAATGAACCGAATATCGCTACGAGAAAATAAATTCCAATGACCCATTTTGATAAAATAAAGGATATGTCATTTTTTATTTTCATGTGTTTATTCTTTTTATTGGCATTCTCTGAATACCTTATTTATTTTTCCAGATGGAATTGACAACATGATCTTCATCTTTGGTGTTGCCGATCTCGCGTTTCGCATGAAAATAATCATAGAGTTTTGTTTGCTACAAAGATGGTTCATGCTCATTTCATGACATGGATGTTTTAATTTTCGGGTTGACCAAAGCGTATATAATGTCTGTGATAAGCATAAAAGTAATAGTAAATACTGAGACAATGAGTAATATGCCAAAAACTACATTCCAGTCTGAACTAAAAATACTTTCATACATCAGTCGACCCATGCCGGGAATATTAAAAATAATCTCAATGATAAGTGCACCGGATATACCTGCCGGGATCCTCCCACCGATGACAGTTATCAAAGGAATAAGTACATTGGGCAGAATATGTTTTTTAAGAATCACCCAATCGTTCAGTCCTTTCGCTTTTGCTAAAGTCACGTATAATTTTGATTTTTGTTCTATCACATTATTTTTGGTAATGCGACTTAGTTGAGCTATATCATTGGCCACCAAACAAATGACAGGCAATACCAGTTGACCGCTAAATAGCCCCATACTTCTGAAAAAACTTTGATTGTCAGGGATATACCAGGTGCCGGGAGTGGGAAATATGTTCAAAAAAGTACTGTATCTGTCTGATGTACAAAAGACAATAAGTAATGAAGCCAACCAAAAAACCGGTGTCGCATACAACAAAAGCGAGATAAAATTACTCATCCGGTCAAACCATCCATTTTCTTTGTATCCGGCATACAATCCTGTTGGTATGGAAATCAAGGAAGATAAAATCACATTTAGTAATATTAATACCAGCGTCCATTTTAATGCAGCGGATATTTTATCACTGACCATGCGACCATCTTTTATTGACAAACCAAAATCGCCGGCAATGATTTCTTTGAACCAAAAATGAAACTGATTGTCCAGGCCATGCCAGAATATTTTTGGATAATAGAAGGTTGACTTGTTTTTGACCATATTATTAAAACTGGTTTCAAGGGCGCTTATTTTAGGACTTATTTCAGCATTGTTGTACTTTAATAATTGCTCGATACTGGATTTTATTTTAGAAGGTTGTGTCTCAAATATTAGATTATATGTATAATTATTATCCAGTGAATCTTTATTGTCAGTTGATTTGGTATATGTGATTTGGTCTCTGACAGATAAATAATCCTGAATATCTGAATATTTAAATTTTTGAATAAGGAAATCATTTATCTGCTTTCTTTTAGTATCAGATGGTATTTGATTAATATTTTCAGGATAAAAGTCAGGTAAGATAGAAAAGTAAAATGTGGGTTTGTTTAGTTTAAGATGAATGTAGTTTCGTTCATATTCTTTTGAAGCGTTGGGTCCATCAGGCTGAATACCCTGAAGTATTAGCATAGCAGAAGCTGCATCTCCGGGAACAAGTTTGCTTAAAAAGAATGCAATAATCATCACCACCAACATGGTTGGAATGACCAGTAAGATTCTTTTTAAAACATATCCTGTCATTTAGTTAATTGTTCGAAAGGACGGGACTTCCTGTAAGAGTGAAGGTATTTGCCATGTACCCTGGTCGTTTTATAGTAGATGAAGAATTCCATTTTTTGCTGATTATTATTTTTTCCTCAGGCGAATACAAGAAAATGGCTGGCTGATCCATATAGATTTGTTCCTGTATCTGTTGATATAAACTGATCCTATCGGAATCAGATTTTGTGGTGATGATTTTATTGATCAGCGTATCGGTGGCAACACTTCTGTAGGACATATCATTTGAACCATCCGGTGTGTCATTTTCTGAATGCCACTTGCTCAAATCGTCCCAGGCAATAATATCCTGCGATAAAACTGCGGGTACCAGATGATACTTCCGGGTTTTGAGATTCTCTGACCTGATTAGTTTAAAATCCTTTTCTGTTATTTTTATTTTTATACCCACTTTGGATGCACTTTCCTGCAACATTATGGCAATTTTTTTGCCCAATGGTTGGCTTGAAACAAATATTTCCAATTCCATTTCGACTTTTTTACCACCTATTACTTTATCGATGATTCCATTATTATCGGTATCTTTCCAGTCAGCTTCATTGAGCAACTTTTTAGCATTTTCAGGGTCATATTTGATGGGAACTAGCGTTTTGTTGAATGTTTTTTTAATGTGATGAATCGGACCGACAGAACTTACAGCCATTCCATTTTCAAGATTTTTAATGACATTGTCAACATCTATCAGATGTGCCAGTGCACGTCTAACATTTTTATCACTCAATTTGGGGTCCTGATTGTTGACATTTATATAATAATGCTTCATAAGTGAAGGATGATAAAAATTATATTTACTCTTTTGTGTAGTATCATTTGATAATTCAGTATAGCTTTCAGCTGAAATTTCATTTATAATATCAATGGATCCTGCTTTAAGTTGGGTTACTGCGGTAAGTTCGTCAGGGATAATATGGAAAACAATCCTGCTTGGTCCTTGCTGCAATGAGGGTGTTTTTTTATCTTTAGCCCAGTAGTCATCTTTTTTCTCCAGTACAATGTTCTGGTCAGCTGTCCAGGAGACAAATCTGTATGGGCCGGCACCGCTCATTTTATTACGTGATAAATCATTGCTATTAAATTGGTCAGCAAATCCGACAAGGGCACTATCTGCCTTTAGCTTTTCTTCGTTTTTTTCGTTGATTTCTGAAAAATTATATTTCGCCAGCACATCCAGACTATCGTAGTAATACCTAGGATATAATTCTATGTTTACGGCAGCTTCAAGTGCCAGCATGTAGTCTTTGGCAAAAATCACCCTGATTTTTTTTGGGTCGGCTGGGTCAGCAAGAACATCAGTAATATTTTGGGTGATTTCACGATATTTACCTGCATTTGTAAGCGGCAGATTGATTGCTTTGATAGTAAATAAATAATCTTCCGCTGTGATTGGGCTGCCATTGTCCCATTTTGCATCATTCGATAGTTCGATATCAAAGTAGATTCCACCTGTATATAGACCTGTATCTATGCTCATTTCTGACGGTATAGATGTGATGAGTAGAGGGGTCAGCTCAAGTGTCTCCGGGTCAAAGTCTGCTAAGGGAAGATGGATATACTGGTACACTTCTCTGGCAGTAGGGTTAGGAAAAATAAGTGGATTTATCCTTTCAGGATCCTTTTTCAGTCGAATGTTGATGGTATTATCTGCTGGGTTTAAATCTCCTTTACAGGAAGAAAATAAACAAATTGCTGCAAATAGTATAAATGAAAGATACTTGGTCATAACAGGTTATTTAGCAAATACAAAAATAATCAATAATATGATAAATACATAATATTAATCACTCTTAGCAATTTGTTAACCTCAAAATGAAACCAGACTACCTTTTTTTTGTTTGATCGAGCACTTAATAATTATAATATTATGTCTAAATCAAATAAGCAGACAATATTGATTGCAGGTGGTGATGGTCTCGTAGGCAAACATTTGGTCAATATCATTGATACATCAAAATATCATGTCATCATCCTTTCGAGAAAAAAGAAAACTTCATATCAGGCTGGGGTAGAGTATGCTGTCTGGGATACCGATAAAAAAACCATAGATGATATTCCCAGTCCCGATCACATCATAAATCTTGCCGGAGCTGGTATCGCAGATCAAAGATGGACCGATCAAAGAAAAACAGAACTTATTGCAAGTAGAGTTAACAGTGCGGAGACCATTAAAAATTATCTTAAATTGCACAAAATACATCCCATGACATATGTTTCTGCATCTGCTGTTGGATACTATGGAGACCGTGGTACTGAAATACTTACAGAAAATAGTTTACCGGGTAATGAATTTTTGTCAGAATGTTGCGTTGCCTGGGAAAAGGATGCATGGGATGCCGGTGCACTTTGTAGCAGAACGATCATTCTTAGAATAGGCATAGTGATGAGTTCCCTTGGAGGAGCTTTGCCCAAAATGTTGATGACAAAAAAACTTGGGATTTTTAATTATTTTGGAAAAGGTGGTCAATATTATCCTTGGATACATATTACTGACCTGAGCCGACTTTGTTTGGAATCGATAGAGAATCAGCAATTTAATGGTATTTATAATGCAGTAGCCCCACAACAGCTTACGAATAAAGAGATGATGAAAGACATCATGCAGACTGGTGGGATGAAAGGGTTGCTTATACCTGCTCCCGAATTTAGCTTCAGATGGATTCTGGGAGAGATGGCCAATGTAGTTTTAAATTCTGATAGGATAATGTCGGACAGATTACTTAACAGTGGATTTAACTTTGAGCATAATAAAGTGGGTGAAGCAGTAGTACATGTCCTTCAAAAGAATATCTGATCATAAATCTTGAGTCCTGAATTGTAATCCCCATATACATAGTATTATTATTTATATTTAAGCAATTAGAAACAAGATTTTTAAATTATTGAAAATATCATATATGATTATTTTAATAAATTATTAACAAATTTTACAATAAAAATGTGTGGTGTTAAGTTTACATAGTTGAATACTGATTTTTTAATAACAAAAAAATATAGGGTACAAACTATTGAAAAATAAAAAGCATTTAATGTGTTTTTTGTTTTTAAAAGTTACCTTTGCATCCCTATTAGTTAGAACCGATAGCTGTAGTTTTATGAAGATCCTTCAGTTGTGTAAAAAGTTTCCTTATCCATTAAAAGATGGAGAATCCATAGCGGTAACATACCTGAGTAATGCTTTACATAACTTAGGCTGTGAGATTTCTTTGCTTAGCATGAACACATCCAAGCATTATATGGAAATCAGTGATCTTCCTTCTGATTTTAACCATTACAAGGAAATACATGTAACTGCTCTCGACAACAGCATTAAAACTCTTGATGCTTTCAAAAATCTATTTAGCAGTGATTCATACCATGTAAGCAGATTTATTTGTCCGGATTTCAGAAATAAGCTGATAGAATTACTCAAAAAAAATAAATATGATGTAGTTCAGCTTGAGACTTTGTATCTGGCACCATATATAGACGTCATCAAACAATATTCAGATGCCCTTATAACCATGCGGGCGCACAATGTAGAGTTTGAAATATGGGAACGTATCACATCCAATACAAAATTTCTTCCCAAAAGGTGGTACCTTCAGTATCTTACCAAAAAATTAAAACGATTCGAGCTGGAGCATCTGAATAAATACGATTATCTGGTAGCTGTTTCTGAAAGAGACCTTCGGAAATTTAAAAATCTGGGGTATAAAAATGGAGCCATGTCTTCTCCGATTGGCTTGGATATGAAGAATTATACCACCATTTCAACATCCACTGTATCTAATGATATATGTTTTATAGGAGCATTGGACTGGATCCCGAATATGGAAGGTCTGATGTGGTTTGTCGAAAATGTTTGGCCTGAGTTGAATCAAAAATTTCCCGATTTGAAATTTCACATCGCTGGCAGAAATACTCCCGATTCATTCAAAACACTTCAGCTTAATAATGTCATCATACATGGAGAAGTACCTGATGCCATCGAATTTATGGAAAAATATAGCATGATGATTGTGCCTTTATTTTCTGGTAGTGGCATGAGGGTGAAGATTTTGGAAGGTATGGCATTGGGTAAAGTTGTGATAACTACCACTTTGGGTAAAGAAGGTATTTATGCAGAAAATGATACTCATTTGCTCGTAGCTGATGATCCTACAGCCTTTATTGCTCAGATTTCAGATGTGCTGTCAGGTGCTAAAGATAAAAATTTGATTGGGAAAGCTGCCAGGACTTTTGTTGAAGACTACTATGATCATGGCGTGAACGCTATAAAACTACTTGAAAAATACAAAAGCCTGAAAGACAATCCTGTCTATAAGAAGGACAATATACAAATGTAAGTCATTACATTGTATTTTACTTTATTATTCTGAATTTTTGGGTTTAACACTTCAATGGGATAATGTACCTAAGCTTCTTTATTATAGCACCGGAGTAGCTTCTTCATCTCATACCAGTACAATTTTTGGCGAGTCTCAATTTTTTTTCTGATGGAACTATCCAAGCAGACTCAGTTTAATTCCGATAAAATCTGGAAAGGATATCAAACTCAATAAAATTATCTGAATTGTTGGGTGTATCCCATTTTGGATGATGGAGTTTTAAGCTAAGAAGCATTAAAACAACACAATGGTTCCTTTAATGCATCCTTGCTTAAGGGTCTTTTGGGCAAAAATGGGATACACCCGAATGGTTTATGTTTTTAGCATCTTTATATGTTCAAGTCCTACCTGAATAAAGTACCAATGCGTGACTCTTTATGCCAAAGTAATCAAAAAATAAAAAAAATCAACAAAAACAAATTAAGATTAATTATTATGCGTATTCTTATGATAGTGTGTAGCTATGTCTTATTTTGAATCGCAATATTTTGGTTATTGGGGGCAATAATATTTTATAGCTGAGACTTATAAATTAGTTTGGCATATTAATTGTCTTATACAAAGTGGATTATTATACACAAGCGAATTTTATTTTTTTAACCTATTAATTTTACACACATGGCCACGAGAGCTGTAATAGCTGATAATCAGAAAATGTTTACAGAAGGAATACAAGCCATATTGACTGATATGAGATTTCCGCCTATAAAGATAGTAGGTGTTGCATATAGTCTTGAAGAACTCAATAAAATGACTGTGATGCCGATTGATTTATTGATTATCGAATTAGCCATCGCAGACACCAAAGGTGCATCTTTCATTTCTGAACTAAAGAAGGCGCAACCGGGTATTCGAATCATTGTATTGAGTAATTATGGTGAAGCTCATTTTGTTAGAGACGCTTTCATACAGGGAGCAGATGGATATGTGTTGAAGTCAAACCACTCTCTCGAACTGATTCAGTGTATAGATCAGGTACTTGAAGGCAAAACTTATCTGGCAGATGGCTTGCGACTTACTCCTGAGTTTGATAAAAAGGAAAGAGCAAGTTCTACAGATAGAAAGAAAGTCTATGAAGATAGATATTTACTTAAACAAAAACTGACGAACAGAGAAAAACAGATATTATCTCTGATTGTACAGTTTAAAAATAACAAGACAATAGCACAAGAGCTATTCATAAGTGATCAGACCGTATCGGCACATCGGAAAAGAATAATGAAAAAATTCGGAGTGAACAATACCGTAAATCTTATCAAATTTACCATCGATCATCAATTGGTATAGTTTTTGTTTTAAACATAAATAATCCATTTTTTTTTTGTGGGCATCCCCTTGCCACTTTTTGCAACAGTATTTCTCCTTACTTAGGTCTGAGAAAGATTTGGAATCATTTTTTAGTTTATAATTAAATCAAATTATCTCATGAAATCGGAGAAATTTACACTTACAAAACATATTCGTTTTGGTAGGTTTATCAAAATGAGTATGCTGTCGGCTTTGCTGACGATCTGGTACTCCGGACTTCAGGCACAAGTTACGAGTTGCCCTCTGGCATGTAACAACCTGGTCCAGGTGTCCATGGATGAAGACTGTATAGTCGAAATTACCGCAGATATGATGTTGGAAGGACAAGGTCTTTCACCTTCATGTAATTACGTAGTTGAAGTTTTGGGAGCAAATGGAGTACCTTTGGCGCCACCTTCAGGTATTAACCCCAATACTAGCCTTGCATATGTGGGCAATAATTGGGTTACTTGTGCCAATGTTGGCCAAACCCTAACAGTAAGAGTGCGACTTGGAGCCAATTCTTGTTGGGGTACAGTCAAAATCGAAGACAAGCTTGCACCTGTGGTGACTTGTTTTCCGGACGTTACTGTCGGTTGTTATGAAGATTTGAGTACTTATCTTACCAAATCCACCACCAACAGACTTATTGCCGCTACTGGGCTACCTTCAGCTTCCAGTACGGTACATGCTATTTCGGTTACCATCCCGAATGATCATCAATACTCTGAAGTCTTGAGATCAATGTCCGTTTTGGTAAACGGAGGTACAACAGGGTTAACTGTTACGCTTTCAAAAGTAGGATTACAGGTTCCTAACCCAAGAAGTACAACTGCCAGCGGTTCTTCTTACAATGCATTGTTTGATGATAATATTCTTAGGAATACTTATCAGGGCACTTGGACTGTTAATATCACTTCAGGTGTTGCCATTCCAATAAATTCATTGTCTATTACTTACAGCACATTGAATTTTATTAATCATCCGTATTATGTAAATGAAAATTGTAATACTACAACATGTCCATCACCACCTATATTTGAATTGATTTCAGATGTAATCCATGATGGGACGTGTGGTGTAAGCGAACCACGAGCTATCAGAACCATCAGGTACAGATATAAGGATAAATATGGTAACTTGTCACAGATTTGTGAGCATGATATCGTATTTAGCCCGATTACTATTAGTAGCTTGATATGTCCATATAATTATGATGGTATTGGAGATAATTTCAATCATTTAAATTGTAATGGGACATTTATTAATGAACTTGATCTCGTGGAAAAATGGGATTTAAATAACAATGGTTATCCTGATGTTATCGAAACCGGCGCACCTTATGTTGATGGTGTAAATAGTGGTATAGGAATATTAGGAAACAATTCAATTTGTAAAATAAACACTACATTTTCTGATACAAGAATAGACATTTGCCCACAGAGCTTTAAAGTGCTGAGAGTATGGACTATTCTGGACTGGTGTACCGGTCAAATCAGAAATTGTAATCAAATCATAAAAGTGATAGATGATGAAGGTCCGGTTCTCACAGAAAAACCAAAAGTACCTTCCCCATTCTGTAATTCCGGTGCAGGTGATGTGCTAAATGCTGATCCTTACAGTTGTACTGCGACATGGATAGTAGATTTCTCAAAAATTGTCATAAAAATAACTGATTGCGATCCTAATCCTAAACCTAATTTTTATGTTAAATTTAAAAAGTCTCCTAACTCCAATGATCCTGTAAACTGTAATTTGGATCCTTTCCCTGAGTTGCCTTTTGTATCTAGTGATCCTAATACATCTGTTGAAGGTACGCCGGGAGTAATTACTGGGGCAAATGCTTACAGAATAATAGGACTTCCTTTGGGTCGTACATGGGTGAGATTTTATGTAGTTGATGCTTGTGGAAATGTGACAACAACAACTACAGAAATTGATGTAGTAGACAGAACTCCACCAGTAGCGGTATGTGATGAATTTACTGTAGTTACATTGTCTAATAATGGTCAGGCACGTGTTTTTGCTCATACTTTTGATGATGGTAGTCATGATAACTGTACAGAAGTCGGATTTCAGGTGTCAAGAATGACCGCTGGTTGCGGAACCAGAGATGATGTATCAACTGTAAATCCTACTAATCCGGCAAATCAAACATTGCCAGGCAGATATGTGCAGTTTTGTTGTGACGACTTAAGCCGACAGGAAGTAGATGGTAACCGCGATGGTGTCATCAATGCACTTGACAGAGGTTATATTCAGGTAATATTGACGGTTTGGGATGATGCAAATCAGGATGGTTTTTTTGGACCTCCTACCAATACAGGCTTTCCTAATCCTAATTATCCGGACAACAGCAATACTTGTATGGTAATCATAAAAGTAGAAGACAAAGTACCACCTGTGATCACTTGTCCCATAAATGTAACCATCAATTGTGGTGCGGATACATCTTCACTGGTATTAGGAAGACCTGTATATTCAGCCATACCTTTATCTACACCTTACTTTACAGACAACTGTCCAAACCCAAGTATGACTTGGAAAAATGCCGGTACAATTGATAATTGTGGTCAGGGTGTGATAACACGTACATTTACAGTGACAGATAATGGTGGCAGAACTGCTACATGTTCTCAAACGATTACCGTCAGAAATACAACTCCGTACGATGGTCCTGTTAGAAATTTAACTACAGGAGTCTGGAAAAATCTGGACAATAAGGAAGTAAATGGATGTATGAATATTGATACAGATCCTTCCAAGACTGGAGTACCGGAATTAGGAAACGGTCCTTGCAGTCAGGTAGCTTATACTTACGAAGATCAGTTATTCCCATTTGTCGAAGGAGTATGTTTTAAAATACTAAGAAAATGGACCGTTATTGATTGGTGTAGATTTGCTCCAAACAGAGACATAAATGGAGATCTTTATCCTACATCTCCTACTGCTAATATTAATATTTGGACATATACACAGATCATCAAAGTATCTGAAACCGTTAAACCGGTGATCGCAATATCTTCCAAGGCTGATACTGATGCTTTTGGTGACAATTGTACGGGTATAGTAGATCTTAAAAATTCAGCAACCGATTGTACACCATCAGCGCAATTGAAGTGGAGTTATGTGATCAGACTTGAAAATGCTTCAGGTGCTATATTCAGAACCGGCATTACAAATGATGCATCCGGCACATTCCCGGTAGGAACTTATCACATAAAATGGACCGTTGAAGATTTGTGTGGTAATCAATCAACAGTTGACTATATTTTCCGGGTATTGGACAAGAAGAAACCAACTCCATACTGTATTTCAGAATTGACCACCGTGGTTATGCCTACTACAGGAAGCATCAGCATTTGGGCAAAAGATTTTGATAAAGGTTCATCTGACAACTGCCCGGGTAAACTTTGGTTTACATTTGATGGAGCGAGACCAGTGGCTTCAAAACTTACCATAGAGCATTATTTCAAAGGTAATGGGTTGAATGCTACTCAGGCAGAATACGAAGCAGGTACAGCTCAGCTGTGGAGACCATTGGATTGTTCTTCTGCAAAATGGTACACTTGTGATGAATTGGGACAAAACACTGAAAATATGAGTGTTTGGGATGCCTCCGGAAATACAGACTACTGTACAGTTACCTTAAATGTACAGGCAAATGGTACAGCTTGTTCTGGTGCAAGAGTGGCTGGTAACGTTGGCACTGAGAAGAATCAAATGATCAAAGATGTGCAGATTACGCTTGAAAATATGGACAGCAATGAGACCAGGTCAAACATGACAAATACACTTGGACACTTTGAGTTTATAGGTATGTCCGGCAACGTAAGTTACAGGATTACACCTGAAAAAGATGATGACCATCTCAATGGTGTTTCCACACTTGACCTTGTAATGATTCAGAGACATATACTGCAGATTGATAAATTTAACTCTGCATACAAGTACATAGCTGCTGACGTCAACAAAGACAACAAAGTAACTGCCGCTGACCTGGTAGAACTTAGAAAACTTATCCTGGGTATTTATATAGAATTGCCTAACAACAAGTCATGGAGATTCCTGGATAAAGCGATCAACATCTCTGATATTGCCAATCCATGGGGTGTCAATGAATACATCGGTATCAATAACTTTACAACTTCTATGATGGAGAATAACTTCACAGGAGTAAAAGTAGGAGATATCAACGGATCAGCGGTAACCAACTTCAATGGTGCATCTACTGAAAACAGAAGCAAAACATTAACGTTTGTAGCAGAAGATCAAAGCTTCCAGGCTGGCCAAAATGTTAAAATGGACATCACTGCTGACAACTTTACAAACATGTCAGGGGCTCAGTGGACTTTCAATTTTGATCAGACATCTATGGAGTTTCAAGGAGTATCTTCAGGAGCCATACAGATGAATAATGAGAATGTAAATGTGCTTCAGGCTAATAATGGTAAACTTGCCTTCAGTTGGAATGACTTTAAAGGTGTTACTATTGATAAAGATAAAGTCCTGTTTACCATTGAGTTCAGAGCAACTGCGAATAATACATTAACCAATACAGTTAAATTTTCATCAGATATCACCAAAGCCGAAGCTTACACACACGACTTGAGTGAAATTAATCTGGGACTTACTTTCAGAAACGATAATACATCAGATGCAGTATTTGCTTTGGATCAGAATAATCCAAACCCATTCACTGCTACTACATCTATAGGCTTTACATTGCCTTCAGCAGGAGAAGCCAAGTTGACGATCTATGATATCACAGGTAAGGTGTTAAAAACCATTACCAACACATATCCGAAAGGCAGAAGTGAAGTAAATATTGCTTCTGAAGAGATCAATGCACAGGGTGTAATGTTTTACGAACTCGAAAGCAACGGCCTGAAAGCCACCAAAAAGATGATTTATCTTAACAAATAGATTTAAGATATAAACAAAAAATATTCGAAAAGCCCGGGCATGAATCATGTCCGGGCTTTTTAATTTTTCACAAGTCCGGGGTTTATATTTTTAATTTTTTATAATATATTTGTTATCAGTTAGGACTCAAATATTAAACGTTCTTAATTCGTTGTTCGTAAATTAGATGAATGGTTTTTACAATGATGAAAACAGATTTTGTTTGTCTTTCCTTAAAAAAAATTAGCTTAAGAATAAGCTGGAGAAGTATAGATATTAAAACTTTTGTTCAGTGTTATAAATCCTCTTCCTGAATAGCCAAATCTAAAAAAAAAAAATCCAATATGTTATTATTTTCATAATTTCAAAGTGAAATCAATATTTTAAATGCATAAGCTTGGCTATGAACAAATTTATACATATTTTTGTCAAAAATGCGACAGTTTCCCACCTTTATATGTGCTTAGTTTTTTTTGGCTCATAATTTGTACTATATCTTATTGATCTAAGTATAATTTTACATTAAGGTTAAATTATACATAGAAATAGTTAATAATAAGATTATATATTGAGTTTAAGTAAATTAATGCTTAATTTTGCAATCTGATTTTATCATTTAAAAAATTCCCGACATGAGGAAAATTTTTATTACAATACTAACCAGTATTTTTATATTTCTGAATAATGCCGATGCTCAGTTGACAATCAGTATGTCAAACATAGAAGTAGATGAAAATGCGCAGGCTTCAGTTGACGTTAATGTCAATGGATTTACTAATCTCGATGGGGTACAGTTCTCTATCAATTATGACTCATTGATTTTATCCTTCGCCAGTGCTACAAACTTTTCCGGGGCTTTACCCGGTCTTTCTGCATCTGCTGTGTCTGGTCCGAATGGAGTGGGCGTAAAAAATGGGCAGATCACTTTCTCCTGGTTTAATCAAACTGATGTGAAAGGTAAGTCACTTCCCAACGGAACACGACTTTTTACCATAGTATTTAACGCCATTGGCCCAAAGTGCTCTAAATCAGATGTTTTGATTACAAATACACCCAGGATGATTGAAGTATTTGACTTGAACCTGAATAATGTAAATGTGATTGCCAACAAAGGGTCTGTAACTGTAAAATGTGATGGAGGCCCGGTCGACCCATGTCCCAATCCTACTTGTACCAATGCAACTAATCTTACTTTTACAGGGGCAGTACTCAATGGGGAGAAGGATAAGACCATTTGTGTCCCTATATCGGTAAAAAACTTTAAACTCATTCAATCAGGACAGGGAAGTATTTCATGGGACCCATCTATACTTCAGTTTATAGAAGTTAAAACGCCAGTGTCAGGTGGTATACCTGGATTCAGTAGCGGATTCAGTTCGTCTAATGTTGCTACAGGAAAATTTATTTATGCATGGTTTAATGACAATGCTGATATACCGGTCACTTTGGCAGACAACACAGTCATAATGGAGTTTTGTTTTAAAGCAATTGGAAACGTCGGTCAGACTGGATGTATTTTATTTGGTCAGGGTACATTAGAAACGGACTGGACAAATGACAATTCAGACTCCCTGCCATTATGCATAAGCTATGGAAAAGTAACCATTACAGATAATCCTCCTCCCGATGCGGTAACTATCAAAGTGGGTACCATCAATGGTAAAATTGATGATACAGTGTGCGTGGATGTAACGGTAGATAATTTTAAGAATGTACTCAGTATACAGACCAAATTTTTATGGGATGCATCTCAGTTGGAATTTATCCGAACAGATATGTACAACCTGGAGTCCCTGAATTCATCTGCATTTCAAAATAATGGCAACATGCTGAACTTTAGTTGGAATAGTCAGGATCTGATCACAAAACCTAATGGACATAAAATATTTCAGATATGTTTTAAAATTAAACAATGTCTGCCGTCAATGGTCGTAAATGTTCCCGGACCAACAGAAGTAGGCGGCGAAGGTGCAGTAGAAATACCAAGTCAGACCGTAGGTGGATCAGTAACCTGCACAACTCCTAACCCTATGTGCTCCGCAACTTGTGTGCTAGGTGCAGTAACCAATGTCAGTTGTAATGGCAGAACAGATGGTTCAGTTGCACTTGCGGTGACGGGTACTAATCTGGCAGCGCATATGGTCGTTTGGAAAAGAAATGGGGTAGTGGTTAAAGCTTCAGCACCGGTTACATCAGGAACCAACCTCACGGGTGTTGGAGCAGGTACATATACATATGAAGTGACTTTTAATGGTGAAGTTTGTTGCACAGGCAATGCTACAGTAGGAGAACCGACTGTAATAACAATTCCCACAGTAAATGTCGTAACCAATGTAGGTTGCGGACAAAGGGGAGCCATCAACATCAGTGCCACTTCAGGTGGTAATGGAGGTTTTGGTTATGCCTGGACACCACCCGTAGGCAATACTGCCAACCCAACTAATCTTGATCCGGGAGCGTATAGTGTTGTAGTGACTGATTCTAAAGGATGTACTGCAAGCGCTTCATTTACAGTAGGCAATACACAAACAGAACTGTTAGTTACTTCATCATCAACAAACGTCAAATGTAAAGGCGGGTCAGATGGATCCATACAGATCAATGCATCAGGAGGATGTCCTAATTATACTTATACATGGACAGGTGGACTTTCAGGATCAAATCCCCAGAATGTAAAAGCGGGTACATATACGGTGACCGTTACAGATATTTCTGTCCCGGGACAAAGTAAAACGGTCACAGTCACTATTGAAGAACCTGTAAATGCAGTAAATATTGGCCTTACAGGTACAGTGAAAGCAAGTACTTCAACTGCAAGTGATGGAAAGATATCATTAAATATAACAGGAGGTACACCAAACTATATAACTGTGTGGTCAGGAGGAACTGGAACTACTTCAATACCTGATGGATCTACATCCGGAGCCATTGATGCCAATAATGTAAAAGCAGGAACTTATAATGTTACGGTCACCGATGCCAATGGTTGTACAGCCACCAGATCTGGTATAGTTGTAGACTTTAACCCTCCCATAGATTCCACCAAAGCGCCAAAGATAGCTTCAGCAGCTGTTTCATCCAATTTTAATGGTTTTGGTGTCCCATGTTTTGGGGATGATGACGGAAGCGTTACGGCAACATTGTCAGAAGGCGCTTTTCCGATCACAGTAAATCTGAAAAGAGGCATTCAGACATTAAGAACCATCATTGTAAATAACAATAATATATCATTTACCGGATTGGTAGCAGGAAAATACACGATAGAAGCAGAGAATGCCAAGGGAATGGTAACAACAGGAGAGTTGGAAGTCACTCAACCTACAAAACTGGCAGCAACAGTAAAACAGAATTGTTCTGAAGCGAATAAGGAAACCGGAAATATTGAGTTGAATATGAACAATACCGGAGCCGGAAATTATAGTTTCAACTGGTTTGGTTCATCTGATTTAGACAACAAGCTTGAAAATTTGCCAAAAGGATTTTATAATGTTACGGTTACGGACGCAAATAATTGTGAGGTTAGATTGACCAATATTGAAATTAACGAGTGTGAATTTCCGGGTAAATGTTATATCGGTTCAACCATTATTACACCCAATGGAGACAATTTTAATGATATTTTTAAAATAAATTGTGTTCAGCAAAATTCATCAGATCTGTCTGTTTTTGACAGATGGGGAAGGCTGATTTATTCACAAAGTAATTATGATAATACTTGGCAGGGCATAGATAAAGATGGTAAAGATCTGAAAGAAGGCGCTTATATTTGGGTGCTGACCGTCAATTTTGGGCAAGGAAGAAGAGAAGTGTATAAAGGGACGGTCACTTTATTAAGGGCCAATTAATTAACTTATTAAAGTAGAATTTTCATAAAAGAGATCATATGAAGACTAATAATTTATTTAAATCATTTGTGGCTTGTGCAGT
>Ga0138256_10002958_pt1 | contig 18158 bp, 12 predicted proteins | sample KNB2016incub_MG_FD_105486 | JGI IMG/M metagenome (GOLD analysis project Ga0138256, IMG submission 105486) | Active sludge microbial communities from wastewater in Klosterneuburg, Austria - KNB2014incub_MG | ecosystem: Engineered > WWTP > Activated sludge > Unclassified | place: Austria... | reverse complement strand
ATCAAAAACACTAAAATAAAATATATTAAGGCAGGAAGAGCTTCAATGCCCACCATCCACCTCCAGGGTTCTGTACCAAAGTCTTTGAGTAAAAAATTGGATATGAAGGCTATGAGAATGCCAAATACAATATTAAACTGATAAAGAGCTACAAGCTTGCCGCGGTCTTTTGCCGGGGCTATTTCTGATATAAAAATAGGTGCAGCTACAGTAGATGCTCCGACACCCAATCCCCCAATAAATCTAAAAATAGAAAACATCCATGGGTCGGTAGCTAATCCTGAGCCAATGGCAGAAATAAAATATAACAGACCGATAGCTATCAGAGTTGGTTTTCGTCCATACTTATCTGTAGGTATTCCGCCAAATATTGCCCCAATAACAGTTCCCCATAATGCAGATGACATAATAACCCATCCATGAAAAACTTCTCCTCTGGGCCATAATTCCTGCAGTGCTTTTTCAGCACCAGAAATGACGACTGTGTCAAAACCAAACAAAAAACCTGCCAGTGCGGCAATAATTGACCATAAAAACAAACTTTTATTCGTGGACATTTTTAATGATTATTCAGATTTATTACAAAGATATAAAATTAAAGATGTGAGAGAAATATTTTTTGATTCAACAAAAACATATTCATCTTAATTGCAAACGAAGAGCAACGAATTACGAATATGATTTTCAAAACTGTTCATTGCTAACTGTTATCTATCAAGCATTGTAAAAAATTTCAGCTTATCTATTCAACCTTTTTTTTATGGCCCTTATTTATCATTTCTTAAAATTTGGAAAAGAAAATAACAAAGCAATCATCCTGTTTTGGGCAACAAATTTAACATCTAAAAAATAATTTAAGTAAAAAATTGTGTGCGCGTGCACACAATTTTTTACTTTTGTGGAATAATCATCAAATTTTAATATGTCAACGTTATCTTCAAAGACACCAATAAACGTAGCGGGCTTAAAATACCAGTTAAAAACATTCGAAAAAATACAGATTAAACTTTGGGATAACCCGGATGATGGGGCATTACATCTTGCCAGATATATTGCACTTTGCATCAGACAAAAACAGCAGGAAAATGAACACATTGTGCTTGGATTGGCCACCGGTTCTTCGCCTATAAAGATTTATAATGAACTTGTCCGTATGCATAGAGAAGAAGGACTCTCTTTCAATAATGTCATCACATTCAATCTGGATGAATATTATCCCATGAAACCTGACGCCAACCAATCCTATGTAAAGTTTATGAATGAATTTTTATTCAATCATATAGACATCAACCCAGCCAATATACATATACCAAACGGAGATATACCCATCGAGTATGTCGAAAATTTTTGTCAGGAATATGAAAAGAAAATAGACTTACTTGGTGGCATTGATATACAGATATTAGGGATTGGCCGTACTGGCCATATCGGATTTAATGAGCCCGGTTCGTGGCTGTCATCCAAGACAAGGTTGGTTAAACTTGATCATCTCACCAGGGTAGATGCTGTAAAAGATTTTGGTAAAGAAGAAAATGTCCCATATCGTGCTATCACCATGGGTATCAATACCATACTCAAAGCCCGCCAGATTTTCATAATGGCATGGGGCTCACATAAAGCAGATATAGTAAAACAGACTATAGAAGGTGAAGTAACAGAAATGATACCGGCTACGTATCTGCAGGGACACCAAAATGTAAAGTTTTATCTTGATGCCGCAGCTTCTTCTGAACTCACAAAAGTAAAAACTCCGTGGTTGGCCGGGATATGTGTCTGGGATGACAAGCTGATTGCCAAAGCAGTGATATGGCTCTCTCTAAAACTAAAAAAACCATTACTAAAGCTTACGGATGAAGATTATATCAATAATGGTTTATCTGAGCTGATAGCCGAGTATAATTCTGCATACAGTCTCAATATCAGGATTTTTAACAAACTTCAGCATACGATCACAGGATGGCCCGGCGGTAAACCTAATGCAGATGATTCGCATAGACCTGAAAGAGCAAATCCTGCAAAAAAGCGTATTATTATATTTAGCCCGCACCCTGACGATGATGTAATCTCAATGGGAGGTACTTTCCTGAGATTGGTGGAACAGGGGCATGAAGTACATGTGGCTTATCAGGTGTCCGGCAACATTGCAGTTCACGATATTGATGCCTGGAGATATGCAGAATTTATGGGTGATTTTGCAAAAGCCATCGGTATTGAACATCCTGAGTTGTATAAAATTGTCAACAAAATATCAAAATTTATTGATAAAAAGGACTCCAATGAGTCTGATATTAAAGAACTTAGATTGTTGAAAGGAATAATAAGGCGCGAGGAAGCACGAAGTGGCGCTATGTATTGTGGTCTTGGTGAAAAAAATATACATTTTCTCGATATGCCTTTTTATGAAACCGGGGGCGTAAGAAAAAACAAACTGACAGATGTAGATTATAAAATTTTGATAGACCTGCTTAATGATGTAAAACCGCATCAGGTGTATGCAGCAGGTGATCTGGCAGACCCTCATGGTACCCATAGAGTGTGCCTGGAAGCCATATTTGAAGCTTTTGAACGAACTAAAAACCAGAAATGGTGGAATGATTGTTACCTTTGGTTATACAGAGGTGCATGGCACGAGTGGCCGATAGATGAAATTGAAATGGCTGTACCTATCAGCCCTGATGAGCTTATGCGCAAACGAAAAGCTATATTTATGCACCAATCTCAGAAAGATCATCCGGTATTTCCGGGTGACGATTCCCGTGAATTCTGGCAAAGAGCAGAAGACAGGAATAAAGAGACTGCTCATCTATACAATGTACTGGGTTTGGCTGAATACGAAGCCATGGAAGCATTTGTACGGTGGAAATTTTAGTATAAACCATAATTGTTTTCATTTTACCGTCATGATTAACAAATTAACAGGGTTTCAATACCTATGATAGGATAGAGAGTAGCTTGATATTTTGCATTTATACCGACGAGAATTTATTTTGCAAAAAATTCTATCGGTATTATGCTCAAAATAAATGAATTAAATAAAGTGTTTTTCGCAAACCAATTTATTTTGAGTATAAGATATTATTTTTACTTTCCTTTTAATTAAAATCATTTTTTGTAAAACGTAATATATCATAATAAACTACTCTCTAAAATATAAAACAAGAATTGTTTTTTAACCTGTAGTTATATTGAAATGATAAATTATACTATCATAGCCAATAAATCTTCTATGGACTTTTACTACCTCCAAACAGAAAATAACCGTATCTTTGAGCCATTATTTTAGTCAATGGACCTCATTAAAGTAAAAGATATCTTCATTAAAGAATTGTCTATAGAATTCAGACAAAAGTTTGCTTTAGGAGGTGTATTTCTCTTTGCAGCTACAGTAGTTTTTTTAATTTTTAAGTCTTTTAACGAAATAAATCCGCGTGAATGGACTATTCTTATATGGATTATTTTGCTATTTGCAGGCCTAAATGCTGTAGTGAAGAGTTTTCTGCAGGAAAAAAAAGAAACATACCTTTATTATTATACTTTATTTAGTCCCATAGATCTTATTGTAGCTAAGCTGCTTTACAATTTTCTGTTTTTATGTGGTATTTTTCTCATAATAATATTATTTATGGGGTTATTCTCAAGCTTTCCGGTCAAGGATTTTGGATTGTTTGCCATAGGTGCAGCCTTGGGTATATTTGGTATTTCTGTTGTTTTTACCTTTGTTTCTGTCATTTCGGCCTCTGATAACAGTAATGCTACTTTAATGTCAATTCTTGCTTTGCCTTTGGTTTTACCTATCTTATTATTATTATTAAAAATATCTGCTGTGAGTGTGAGATTACTTACAGATACAGCCATTGCAGAAGATGTATGGTTATTGTTTGGTGTAGATAGTATTTTACTTGGTGCAATGTTGTTATTGTTTCCGGCGTTATGGAGATCATAAGTTATTTTAAAAAAGGAATAAATGATAGGAATGATATTTGGAAGGAATGATGAAACGCCATGACCGGAGGCTGACACAAAAGAGAATGATTATTTGGCCTTCCATCTGACCGAAAAATCATCTCACCGGAGGTAGGTAAATTAAATTAAAACAGATGAAATAGTGAAATTATTCAAATATTAACTGAGATCTATGGTAGTGAAAGGTTGGTGGTGGAAATTTTCGGGAGTTATTATCTTCCTATATGTGATTATAGGTGGACTGACGATTCCGACCAGATCTGGAATTACAAAATCACAACCGGGTAGTGCCCAAAGTGGTGAATCTATCACCATGTCAGTGGAGGGATACAATACTCACTTTTTATCTGCCGGATTAAATCGCGCTTGGCTCAAACTTGATTCTTTGTATGCTATAAAGGCTAAAAATGTAAATGCAACAAGTGAAGTTGATATTTCCATCACATTTGATATCCCCAAAAATTTTCCAGCTACAGAAAATGTACAAGCACTTACGTTGATTATAGATAATGAGATAGATGGAGCATTTGTACAACCAAATTCTCTTTTTGTTACCCTCTCAGACTCATCATACTCCGATAAATCACTATGGATCAATGCCGAGATGAAAGCCTTTAATAAGGCAAAAGGGATAAAATTCCCTTATCGTAATATTCTTAACGAAACCATCAGAAATACATTTTTCCATGTAGCGTTATGGTTTGCCATGTTTATCCTGCTTATTATCGGATTGTATCATGCCATACAATATCTTCGCACAGGAAATTTTGATCACGATATTCAATCTTCTTCTTTCAACAGGATCGCCATAATGTATGGAATTTTCGGACTGATAACCGGATCCATTTGGGCTAAATTTACCTGGAATACATTCTGGACAACAGATGTAAAATTGAATATGACAGCTGTGGCCATGCTGATATATCTGGCTTATCTGGTTTTAAGAGGCTCATCATCTGACCATGACAAACGGGCAAAAGTATCTGCATCCTATAGTATTTTTGCATTTCTGGCATTAATACCACTGGTTTTTGTCATACCAAGACTTACTGATAGTCTACATCCCGGCAATGGTGGAAATCCGGCACTGGGAGGAGAGGATTTAGATAATACTTTACGGTTATTTTTTTATCCTTCTATTGTAGCATTAATTCTTTTAGGGAGCTGGATGGCTAATTTGTTAATTAGGTATGAAAGATTGAAAGAAAAAATATTTATGAAATAATAAAAAATAATTCTGTAAGCAGATTAAACTAGAATAAAATGAAGAAATTTGTACTTTTTATCGCCATCCAAATAATAGTGTTGCAAGGTATTGCAGCACAGAGTGGTGGAGGCGATTTTCTCAGGAGTATAGGTAAAATATACTCTGTTGTTGCTGTAATAGCAGTAATTTTTATCGGAATATTTATTTTTTTATTCCGCCTGGATCGTAAACTAACCAAATTAGAAAATCATATTAAAAATGAGTAAACAAGCAAAATTTTTCGAAAGTGTGCAGCTCAATTTTGACAGAGCAGCTGCCCATACCAGCATCCATCCTGGATTGCTTCAGCAGATCAAAGTATGTAATGCTATTTATCAGATGAATTTCCCTGTCAAAATCGGAGATTCCTATCAGGTTATTGAGGCTTACCGAGTACAACATTCACATCACAGATTACCAACAAAGGGTGGAATTCGTTTTAGTCATCTTGTTGATCAGGAAGAAGTCATGGCTTTGGCAGCACTTATGACTTATAAATGTGCCATAGTAGATGTCCCGTTTGGTGGAGCGAAGGGTGGAGTGAAAATCAGTCCCAGAGCTTATTCTGAAGAAGAACTCGAACGAATCACCAGAAGATATACAGTGGAGTTGATCCGCAAAAACTTTATAGGGCCAAGTGTGGATGTACCTGCACCGGATTATGGTACAGGAGAGAGAGAGATGGCTTGGATTCTGGACACATATCAGACTTTCAAGGGTGGCGAGATTGACGCAGCAGGTTGTGTGACAGGAAAACCTGTGAGACAAAACGGTATTAACGGAAGGACTGAAGCGACTGGAAGAGGTGTTTATTACGGATTGCGAGAAGTATTCAATGATGAAAAACTTATCAAAAGGATAAATACCACACAAGGAATGGCTGGCAAAACCATGGTGATTCAAGGTATGGGAAATGTGGGTTCTTACACTGGATTAATCTCTCAAAACGAAGGTGATGTAAGAATTATCGGACTATCTGAAATAGAAGGAACTATCTACAGCGAAAAGGGTATAGACATGCAAGCTGCCTTGGACTACAGAAAGGAACACGGTACTATTGTAGGTATGCCCGGTACTGTAACATTGCCGAATCGTGGTGATTGGGTTGCTATAGATTGTGATATTTTGGTTCCTGCAGCATTGGAGTCAGTTCTTACAGAAGAAAATGCCCATTTGGTGAAAGCAAAAGTAATCGGAGAAGCAGCCAATGGTCCGATCACAGCTGGTGCAGCAGATATCATTATAAAAAATGGTGGCGTGATCGTACCGGATATGTATCTTAATGCCGGTGGTGTTACTGTTTCTTATTTTGAGTGGCTGAAAAATCTATCTCATATGCGATTTGGACGTATGGACAAAAGATTCAATCAGAATACATATGAAAATATAGTTTCTACTTTTGAAAATCTTACCGGAAAATCAATTTCAGAAAAAGAAAAAACTTTTATAACCAGAGGGGCAGAAGAAGTCGATTTGGTCCGCTCAGGGCTTGAAGAAACCATGATCAACTCATTTCATCAGATAATGGAAGTGTATCATGGGTACGAAAAAGTAAATAATCTGAGAGATGCTGCCTTCATTACTGCACTTAATAAAGTTGCCAACGATTATATGACATTGGGTGTATTTCCATAATAGACTGTCAAATTTATATAATAAAAAAAAGGGGCCACAAAATTGTGGCCCCTTTTTTTTATTATTTGATAGGTACAAAGTTAAAATTCATTACTTTTATACTTATATAGTGCTAAATCATTCCAATGTTGAGAGTAATTGGGTTTATTTATTTCTTTATCTTTATACATTTAAAGGTTTTCAGCCAGCCGCCTATATGCGGAAACACTCCGGCAATGAAGTCTTTTTGCAATGATGCCTGCATTATTTGTGATATAGATGGATTTACCGGAAGAAATAATAGCAATGTCACTGGTCAGGCACCACCAGGTTTTTGTACAAGCTTTGTTCATCATATGCAGTGGATAGGTTTTATTGCTGGCACGACAAACCTAACTCTGGAAGTAAAAGTGTCAAATTGCCAGCGGAATAATGGATTGGAGATAGGACTTTATGAAAGCCTCGATTGTAATGTATTCAGAAGAGTGAGTGAATGCGACACTGATGTTCAGGAAGGGGAAACCAGGGTGTTTAAAAATACCGTTCCCTTAGTCATAGGTCAATATTATTACTTTGTGATGGATGGAAGTGATAATGATATTTGTGACTGGACAATTAAAGTTACCAATGGTTCAACAAAAGTATTGCCTCTCGAAACACCGGCTATACTCAATATTCCTGACGTAGTCTGTCAAAATGAAATGTTTGAAATGAAGACACCTGGGTTGATCGGTGCTACTTTTTATAATTGGGATATAGATGGCGCATATACCAAAACAGGTGTTTCTGTCAATCATACTTTGGAGAAAGTGGGTAAGTATGAAATATGTTTGACTGCGTCCAATGTCTGTGATATAGCCCCGAAATCATGTAAAATTATTGAAGTATTACCTACGCCTTTAGGCTCTGCTTCACAACAAATCTGTTTTGGTGAGTGTTTTTCTTTTTTGGGAAATACATATTGTGAATCAGGCGCTTACGAAATAAGAATTCCTTCATCAAATGGTTGCGACAGTATTATTACTTTAAATTTGGTGGTAGATGACCGAATCAATGCTACGGCTTCTGTAAATATATGTGAAGGAGATACCTTATTTTTGGGAAACGGAAAATTCTTTTCTGAAGGTGTACACCAAGCCGTAATACAAAATATGGAAGGGTGTAATATTTATATGGAGGTAACTATTCGTCTTATCATTTGCAATATTAAATCTAGCGCTCAGAGTATCCCCGTCAGGTGTAATGGTGAAAATACCGGAGAAATTATGTTTGAGATAGATGAAGGTACAGCGCCATTTACATATTCTGGATATAAACTTGAAAATTCATCAATATCTTTTTCAGGAAGCATCGACGCCCTTGATCGTTTGGTGTCCATCACTAATGTAGATGAAGGAAATTACTTTTTTACTATATGGGACAACTTTGGTAACACCAGAATATTCAGTATATTTGTTGCACAACCTTCCAAACTTAGTGCCACAAGCATTACATCTGATTACAATGGTTATCAGTTGTCTTGTTATGGGGACACCGATGGATATTTAAAGATTCTCGCAGAAGGTGGGTCGGGTCCTTACACTTACTTGCATACTGGTTTGTCTTCTATCAAGGATTCTGTGGCAAATCTGGCAGCCGGTACGTATACATCTTATATTAAAGACAAAAACGATTGTCAAAGTGACGTCTCAACTATCATTAATCAGCCTGATTCTTTGCAGATGTCTGTTGACTTTATTGACCCGGATTGTAGCGGCTTAAATTCCGGCAATATTATAGTTTCTGGATTATTGGGTGGTGTGCCTCCTTACAGGATCTCAATAAACGAAGGATCATTGCAGGAAAAATTCACTTTTAACAACCTTACAGAAGGGGAATACAGGGTTATTCTTCAGGACAAAAATGGTTGTTTAACCAAAAAGACAGACGTTCTGAGGGCTAAAGAAATACCGGAAATTATTGCTGAATCTGAAGAACTTATAGTTTCTTTAGGAGATAGTGTATTTTTAAATGTAATGACAAATCTATCTGATCAAACAGTCAAATGGACACCTGACCAGGAAATCGGTTGTAAAACTTGTCTGAAAACAAATGCATTGCCAATCAATGATACAAATTTTGAGATATCTGTAACGTCAAAGGATGGCTGCGAAAAAAAAGTGATGATCAAAGTTCTGGTTGATAAGAAAAGAAGTTTTACTATTTCAAATGTATTGTCTCCTGATAATAATGGCAGTAATGATCAGATTAGATATTTTGCAGGGAAGGATGTCTCGGAACTAAGAAACTTCAGAATTTACGACAGGTGGGGCAATCTGATTTATCAAAAAGACAACCAAATGCCTGGTTTGGAATACATGGATTGGGATGGAAATTTTAAAGGACAGCCTTTGCCTTCAGGGGTTTACACTTGGGTATGCGAAGTGGCGTATATCGATCAGGTAAATATTATTTATAAAGGGACAATGTCAATATTGAGATAGTGTATATACTTTAAAAATCTTCATCAAAATCAGAAGACTTTTTAATTTTACCTTCTTCATTATTTTCAATGGTGGTGGTCTCGTATTTACTGCAATCTATTTCAATCATTTCTTCTTCAGGTTTCATAAATACAGAATTTTTACCAAAGCCCAACAGATTATCAGATTCAATTTTTTGCAATAATTTTTCAAAAAAAGGTCTTGCCATTACAGCACCCTGACCATCCGGCAGAGTATTAAACCGAATAAATTCCTGATCACCTCCCACCCATGTGGATATGACAATCTCAGGAGTAAAACCTATAAACCACCCATCTTTATAGTCATTGGTAGTACCTGTTTTCCCGGCTATCTGACTTTTAAATTTACCTTGAATTACTTTTGCAACATATTTAAGCATATCTACGATGACATAATTATAAGCAGTATTGATGGCTTTTTTCTGTTCTGGTACAGCAGAATAAATTACTCTTCCGTTTTTATCTTCTATTCTGGTCACAAAAAAGGGTCTGGTTACGATGCCCTCATTGGCAAAAGCAGTATAAGCACAAGCCATATCCATAGCAGATAACTCCGGTGTACCCAGACATATTGAAGGATAATCCGGGATTTTATTTTTATCAATACCTAAGTTGCCTACAAAATTTTTTACACTTTGGACATTTCCGATTTCTTTCATCAGGAAAACTGAAACCGAGTTTTTTGATTCTTTTAATGCTTGCCTTAATGTGAACGACTGCCCAGAAAATTTATTATTTGAGTTACTGGGGCACCACGTTGACGAAAGATTAAAATTTGGATCGTGGGCTGGAATGCACTGCTGTACATCTGCCACTTTATAACATGGTGACATTGCATTTTCAATAATCGCTGTGGAATAAATAAAAGGTTTAAATGTTGAACCTACCTGTCGATTGGAATTGACGTGATCGTATTGAAAATATTTATGCCCGATACCACCGACCCATGCTAGAATGCTGCCGGTCTTGGGGTCAACAGCTACTGAGCCGATCTGCATATGCTGAAGGTGATACTTTATAGAGTCCATAGGCGTCATTTCCACAACTTTTTCTCCCAGTTCATTGTAAGAAAAGACCCTCATTTTAGTTTTGGTATTAAAAGAAGTATTTACCGCCTTTTGCATTTTGTTCCATTGAGACTTTAGACCATTCCAATATTCACTTTCCAATACCAGAAGACATTTATCCGCCTCTGCTTGTGTGATACTTTTATTTTTGACGAGCTTTTTGAGATGACCTTGATTTTTTTCCTCTTCAAACATCCTGAAGATATCATTGTCAGCAAGTGATATACCATCAAGATTATTGGAAATATCACTGAAGATCTGTGTCATAAATCTTGTCCTGATTAATTTGTACCGATCTGAATCTTTCATCATCTGTATGAGTACTTTTTTCCTCCCTTCAGATTTTGTTTTATCTGCATTGTAGGTGATAAAATCTTTGCCTTTCCACCGATCAAAATATCGACTTTGTAGTTGTGACATGTGTTCATACATAGCCTGTTCAGCATATTTCTGAATACGTGTATCTATTGTAGTATATATTTTCAGACCATCTGTATAAGGATTATATTTACTTCCATCCGGTTTTCTATACTGATCTTCATTAAGTAGATTTTTTAGCCATTTGGTAAGTTCTGAACGGAAATATGGGGCTATACCATCATAATGTACCTCTCTCTTGAAATTATCCAGATTTATTGGTTTCACCCTTTTATTCAGATACTCTTCATCAGTAAGTAAACCGTTTCTGACCATTTGTTTCATCACTGCAGATCTTCGGTTGTGGCTGTTTTGTGGGTTGATTTTAGGATTGTATAATCTTGGATTTTTAAGCATTCCTATCAATACTGCCGCTTCTTCTACGCTAAGGTCTTTCTGATCTTTACCAAAATATGTTTTCGCAGCAGCCCCGATTCCAACGGCATCATATAGAAAATCACTTTTATTCAGATACATGGCCAGAATTTCTTCTTTAGTGTATCTTTTTTCAAATTCAATAGCAATAACCCATTCTTTTAGTTTTTGCCACACTCTTTTGACAAATGATGCAGATCTTTGTGTAAAAAACAGTTTGGCCAATTGTTGAGTAATCGTACTCGCGCCACCCTTCTTTCCCATATAGAATATAGCCCTGGCTGTTCCTCTGGCGTCTACACCACTGTGACTAAAAAATCTTTCGTCTTCTGTGGCTACCAGCGCATTGATGAGTTTGGGGTTTATATCTTTAAAGTTTAGCCAGTCTCGGTTATATTTGAAAATCTTACCAAAAACTTCATTGTCAGAAGAGATGAATTGTGATGCGATTTCGTATTTTGGATTTTCAAGCTCTTCAGTGTCGGGTAGAAGTGCTTTAGATATATAAAAAAACAGCAGTGCAACGATAATTATACCAGTAATCAAGGTGTAAATCATCAGCCTGAAATATCGGTGATTAAAAAACGACGAAACCTTGGATTGCTGTTTTGACATAAGTAAATATTCTGTATAAACGACGCAAAGATATTAAATATTTTGCTTATTTGTATGGAATGTTTTGATGTCCATGCAATACATGTAGCACATTTTTATACAAAGCTTAACGCACAAAACCATTTGTATGTAAAAAATATTGCCTTGATAACATTAATATTCAGAAAAACTCAAGATAAAACGGTCTGCAAAAATTTCATGTCCAAAGGTATTGGTAAAGGACTGATAAGAAGTTTACTTGCCTTTTAAATAATTTATTACTGTAGCATATATTGCTACGTATTATTTTAAAAAAAAACTATTCAGAATTATTTAAAAAAAATTCAGGAATATATTTAAAAACAGGATGACCAAAAATTTCTAATTAATGGTCACTCAATAATTTTATCTCAACTTTTTTACAAACCTGAACTTTACATGTTTCTGCCCTGTTGACTACGATCAGACAAACTTCATACACGCCTTCTTTAAGAAAAGGTATTTTTACATCTTTACCGGAGTATTGACCTGATAAACCATTGATGTACCAAGTATATTTGGCATCTTGTTCGCTACTTGTACCGGTAAAAAGTGCAGTTAATCCATCTGTTTTTACACTAAAGTCTGCTTTAATATCACATTCAATAATTCCTTTGATGGTAATTTTTTTGCAGATCGTTTTAGTGCAACTCTCTTTGGGATTAGTAGGGTCTTCGGAGATTATCTTAAGACATATTTCATAGACCCCTGGTTTTTCATATTTATATCTTATATTCTTCCCTTCATCAGTTGCACCATTACCAAAAGACCAGACAAATTTAGCATTTACACCTGCATTTGATCTTCCCTGTAATTTAATTATGTTCCCGGATGTTTCGTAGTTGAAGTCGAGATCTATTTTGCAAATGGCACCTATTTCTATTTTTTTACAAATCTGTATTTTACAATTATCTTCTTTGTTTACCACTATTAGACAAACTTCATATGTACCGTCTTTTTCGAAAGGTATTTTTACTTCTTTACCGATATATTGACTATTATATCCTGAAACACTCCAAAGATACTTAGCTAGGCCATCATTGCTTGTGCCGTTTAGTATAACTGTTTTACCATCCATTTTAAATGAAAAATCTGCACTTAAGCCACATTCATTTACCGAAGGGTCAAATTTGATTTTTTTACAGACTACACCTGAACATTCTCTGGATGAATAAAACTTAAGACAAACTTCGTACTCCCCGCTTTTTTCATATTTGTGCTTTACTACTCTCCCATCTTCAACTGTATTATCCCCGAAACTCCAAGTCCACTCAGTTACTTCTTTTTTGCTTTCACCACTAAAAACTATGGTATTATCGATTATTTTATATGTAAAATCAACGCCAGCACAATTTTGGCTGATCAGAGGCAAAGAAAGTATACCGCCAAAAAATATAAATAACAGAGATTTATTTGAAAAAAAATGTAACGGGTTCATGGTTAATAATTTATGTGAAAAAAACTGCTGCAAAGATAGCATTTTTTACTGTAAATAAAAGTAAAAATGTACCGAATCTCTTATTTTAACTTTATAAGTATGAAGACATTAGTAATAAATTACATATCTCCTCCTTCAAAATCACCTTCTCCTCTGGCTTGTTTTTTAGGGTCTTTTTTCTTATTCAGTCTATAATTCACAGTGGCTATTATAGGAGCCCGACGCCACTGCTGATCCACCCTCTGGTAAAAATCATCACTTTGTATTTCTGAATTCCGTCTCCGTGAATTAAATAAATCTCTGGCTGCCAAAGTAAAAGTAGCCTTATTACTAAAAAAGTCTTTACTGAATGCAATATCGACTATATATTGAGCTTTCTGTACACCCTGGGGAATATCCACCGGTGCTCTGTAATTAAATCTTGTCTGAAAATCAGCATTTTTCCAGAATGATATACGACTTCCTATTCTTCCAAACCAACTATAACTATCAGCTCCCAGGTCCTCTCCCTGATATGTCCCTTTTATTATATTTCTGAAAATGTTTGCGTTTCCATCGATTTTCAGCCATTTATTTGGATTGTATGCAAATAGAAATTCTATACCTGCGTTATCAGAAGTGACCAGATTTAGCGGTTGAGTCAAGGTAGTCCCATCCGGATTAAACAAAGTGACTCTTTGTATTACATCTCTGGTATGTCGCCAGAAAATGCTTGTTCCAATATTTCCTTTCTCCCAATATTTTATATGTCCCATCTCATAACTATCTGTAAATTCAGGATTTAGATTGGGGTTACCACTAAAGATATTTCTGTTGTCCGCAAAGGTGAAAAAAGGATTCAAGTCCCAAAATCTTGGACGCTGTATTCTTTTCGCAAAACTTATTTGAACTTGATTCTGCCCGCTGAATTCATAATTAATATGCCCACTTGGAAAAATATTGACATAATTTCTGGGATTGGACTGACTGGTTTCCAGCAATTCAGTATTGATGCCTGAATATTCAAACCTTAGTCCTCCCTGATAAGAAAATTTATTTATTTTGGCACCATAAATGGTGTATGCAGCGTGAACATCTTCTGAATACCTGAATCTATTAGAAAAAGTAGTCAATTTATTCCAGGTTCCATTTATAAATTCTTCTACCAAAAAATCATTGGAGATATCTCTCAGTTGTGACCTGAATCCAGCTTCAAACTTACTTTCTTTTCCAAAAGGATGAATATAGTCTGTCTGAAAAATGATGGTTTGCTGATCCTCCGTATTATCTGATCGTTGTATCAGTGTGTTCCCTTCAAACACTCCGGAATTGTAAAATCCCTGGTCATAATCCGCCTTTTCGGTTTCATCATTGCTGCTAAACTGTACAGATGCTTTCAGTTCACGTCCTTCCTGCTTAAATCTTTTCAGATAATCCACTGTGTACTCCAGTGTAGGGCTGACTTCCTTTTCATTCTCTATTCTTTCTGTATAGGATAATGTGGGAACTAAAAATCTTCCCCTTGGTTCACCCGGATAAAAAGTGTGATCAAAATACCTGATGGGAACTTCATTATTATTGGTAGAATATCTGTAAAGAAATGAGCCTGTCAAAGTTTGATTTTCAGATAAGGAATAATCCATACCGGCCCGAAAACTATTAGCCAGTCTGGTTCGAAAACCATTTCTAACCACGTAAGAAGAGTTGGTCGTATCCCCGAAATAATTTTCCTGATAAATGTATCCTTCAGAAGGGTTGTAATTATAATTTAGACCGTAGTTTATAAAAAAATTGGTTTTATTTTTTCTGTAATTCATATTTGCCCCCAAGCCATAATTTTCAGGCCAACCTCCTGAAACTTCAAATGATCCGTTGATACCTGCCTGATTGTCCTTTTTGAGCACAATATTGATTATTCCTGACATGCCTTCCGCCTCATATCTAGCTGAAGGATTGGTGATAACTTCCACCCTGTCAATCATATTTGCAGGCAAAGACCTTAATCCGTTTGCACCACTTACACCTACCAATCCACTTGGTTTGCCATCTATCAGTATACGAACATTCCCGCTTCCTCTCAGACTGACACCACCATCCACATCCACAGAAACCGATGGCACATTATCCAGAATGTCCTGAGCAGTCCCACCTTTATTAGAAAGATCTTTTCCAACATTAAACACTCTTTTATCCAAAGCAAAGGTACTTTCACTTTTTTCACCTATGATCTCAATAACATCCAGCGATACTGCATTCGGAAAAAGTTTGATGGTACCAACATCTACCATATTTTGCCCGGATAGTGGTATGATATTGGAAATGACTACTGTATTATAGGAAAGAAAATCTACCAGTGCATACATACTTTCCATCTTGGCATCAATGGTAAATGAGCCCTTTTCATCAGATAAACCACCACCTATCATAGTACTGTCTTTGGCAGAATACAAAGACACGGTGGCAAATTCAAGCCCTTCCCCTGAAGTTGATTCAATAACTTTTCCTTTAACCAGCAGAGATTTTTTTCCTACAGAAGGTCCTTGAGCGAATGTTATATTTAAACAAATAAATACTGTCAAAAAATAGCACAGTTGAATTTTACGCATGATGAAATGATATATGACATTTTTAGACAAAAAAATGATACAAATTGTTTAAAGTAAACCTACCTTAGCCGAAATTAAATTTTGTTATGAACTTATATTCTCATCTTCAATGCAGTAATTGTGACCGTATATTTGATAAAATGTTGATCAACAACTTTTGTCCTGATTGCATTCAACCGTTACTCGCCAAATATAATTTGCATAAAGGTGTCAGTAAAAGCATGATAAAGGAACAAAGGTATAACATGTGGAGATATCAGCATCTTCTGCCCGTTGAAAGTGAAAACCACTTTGTGAACCTTGGTGAAGGTTGGACTCCTATGCTGACATTAAGTAAAACATCCGGGGCTTTTGGAATAAAAAATGTCCTTTTAAAAGAAGAAGGTCTCAATCCTACCGGCTCGTTTAAAGCCAGAGGGATAGGCATGGCTGTATCCAAAGCAAAGGAACTGGGTATTCAATCATTTTGTATACCGACAGCAGGAAATGCGGGAAGCGCTCTTGCAGCATATGTAGCCGCAATGGATGGAGAAGCACATATTTATATGCCGGAAGCTACACCAAAAGTTTTTCAACTGGACTGTGAAGTGATGGGAGCCCATGTTACTAAAGTAGATGGCAGTATCAGAGATGCAGGCATTGCTATGAACAGAGATAATGTGGATGGTCAGTGGTGGGATATTACCACACTCAAAGAACCATTTCGTCTGGAAGGCAAAAAAACCATAGGTTATGAAATTGCCGAACAACTGAACTGGACATTGCCCGATGTTATCATTTATCCTACCGGTGGTGGTACAGGTCTAATTGGTATCTGGAAGGCATTTCAGGAGATGATGGAAATGGGTTGGGTAGAACATATACCTACCCGCATGGTAGCTGTGCAGACTGAAGGATGTAATCCGGTAGTTCAGGCCTTTAAAGCGGAAAAGGATCATTGTGATCTGTACGAAAATCCTGAAGAAACCATGGCCAATGGTTTAAGAGTTCCTAAGGCATTTGGTGACAGGCTGATTATGCGTACGTTAAAAGAAAGCAATGGATATGCTCTGGATGTGACAGAAGATGAAATGATGTCATCTATCTATGAGTTTGGAAAGATGGAAGGTATGTTTTTATCCCCCGAAGGAGCAGCCGTTTACACCGGATTTAAAAAACTGGTCGCAAATGAATATATAAAATCAACAGATACGGTAGTGCTGATCAATACCGGATCTCCGTACAAGTATGTCGAGAATATGCAATAAATGTTACAAAAATTTTCTGATATTCAGGATGTGTCCCATGTGTAATGCTTCGTGATACTGATTAAAAGCAACCGCTTTTTCACGATCGTTTATTTCAAATTTTAAAGCCGTAAGAAAAGGATTAAATTCCTGAAAGATATCCGTATTTATGTCTTCCCGCAATTGTTCAAAAGTAGAAAAAAGCAAGGCTTTGACTTCATTGACGAAGGGTTCGTCATACCATCCATCCGGTTTAGTGCCGGGTGAAAATCTGAATACAAACGTTTTATCTACTGTAAAAGCCTGATTGATTAGTCCATAGGTCAGCATCTGCTGTACGGCAATGATATGAGCACAGTTCCACAGAATATTATTATTAAAACCTGATGGAATTTGATTGATTTGATCTATGCTGAGTGAATCCAAAATCTTTTTACATGCTTTGCGGTTTTGGAGCGTGATAGCCAGATTTGCTTCTATTGACATTTCGTATAAAAGTTAAATTTTAAAATTGTTTTAATGTAGCAATGAGAAACAAAAGTAACTAAAATATGTTACCCAAATTCAAATTTTAAATACCCAATGAAAATATATACTTTAACAAAAAAACAATTTTTACCCATTACGCTGGATCAGGCCTGGGATTTCTTCTCTTCCCCCGTCAATCTCAAAAAAATCACCCCGGAATACATGGGATTTAAGATTAAATCAGACCTCGGGAATGGAAAAATGTATTCGGGTCAAATCATTTCTTATGTGGTAACACCAGTATTAGGAATTCCCATGAGCTGGACTACAGAAATCACGCATATAATAGATAAAATGTATTTTGTGGATGAACAGCGATTTGGACCATATTCCTTCTGGCATCATCAGCATTGGTTTAAGTCTTTGGATGGTGGTGTTGAAATGACCGATATTGTCAATTATGGTTTGCCTTTGGGATTTCTGGGAAGGATAGCCAATACCTTGTTTGTCAAAAGCAAACTACAGGAGATATTTGATTACAGAGAAAAAGTAGTTGGCAAATATTTTTAGCTGCGTACGATGAGATAGGAATTTTGAACCTTGAACAACGAATTACAAACACT
>Ga0138256_10002957_pt1 | contig 18162 bp, 14 predicted proteins | sample KNB2016incub_MG_FD_105486 | JGI IMG/M metagenome (GOLD analysis project Ga0138256, IMG submission 105486) | Active sludge microbial communities from wastewater in Klosterneuburg, Austria - KNB2014incub_MG | ecosystem: Engineered > WWTP > Activated sludge > Unclassified | place: Austria... | reverse complement strand
GGATCTGGCCGTCGGCGGGCTCGACGATCCACGAGGAACGATATTTGCCATTGATCTTTCCAAGGTCGGCGCCCGGATCCATCCAATAGCGATTATAGGCGCGATCCGGATTGGCGTCCGTCAACAGCGCCAATTTCTCCTTGCCTGATGTGACGGCCTGCTGGTCCTCCGCTTCCTCCTTGGCAACGCGCGTGTAGATGTTGCGGTTGAACAGCTTGGCCGCTTCCTCGTCGCTGACGATCAGGCCCGTAGCACCCTGGGGTCGGGTCATGGTGGTCAGCGAAGCCTTGCTGAAGAAGCCCTGCAGATCCGGCACGCCCCAGCTGGTCTTGGGAGGCGTGTAAGAGGCAGTCTGAGCCAGCGCCACAGGCGCGCCTGCCAGGACACATAGGAACGACGCCAGTATCGATGAGTACTTCACGACAGTTCTCTCCCTCAATTCTTATCGCGCAAGTTTGCGCCCTGAGGGGCAATGCTCACAATAGAGTAGCGCCGCGCCTAAGCTGCATAGTTGCGCAAACTACCTGCAATTCTGTCCGGCGCGCCGTGCATTCCCTAAACGGCAACCGCCCCGGACGAGCCTCCGCCTCGCGCGAACCGGCCGCTTCCCGCCACTCGCATCGCCTCGCAATTGTTCAAAGGCCGCACCCGCATCATGGCCGTTTTCCCAATTCCACCAAGGCGGAAGCTGTCGGATTCGCAAACCGCAAATCTCCGCCCCTCACGCGCCAGTGTCATCTGCACGCGTGATCCCAGGAGGCGCGCGCGACAACACAGGAGATGACACAGCCCTTCCCGCCGGCCTGCGCGGCCTGTGGGCCGAGCCGTGCGGCTGGGCGGCGCGGCTCGCGAACATGTAAGACCCCACCCATCTGCGCACCGACATCAATCGCGAGCCCGGCGCAGCGCCTGGAGCCGATCCCCTGCTCGCGCTCGGCGCCGCGCCCGCCACGCGCCACGCACGATCGAGCCGCCGCTATGGCACGCGCCGCCCATTCGCTACACCCGGCCACAACCGCCCAGCTTCTTCCAACGCGTCAGAGCGCGCTCACGCGCTGCGACACGCGCTAGGCCATTTCACTCGAAAAAAGCCTCAACCCGCCCACCAGCGGGAACGCGCCTGCATGCCTATTCCCTCCGCCCCCTCGCCCGTCTAATGCATTCCCTACGGACAACCATGCACACCGGAACACGTCTATGAGCGCCAAGACTCCCCGCCAGTTCTTCAAGCCGCTCGCCATCGGCGCGCCCGAACCGTTCCGCGACCTGCCCGTCCGCCTCGAACGCATGATCCATTTCGTGCCCCCGCACCTCGACAAGGTCCGCGCCAAGGTTCCTGAGACGGCGGCCAAGGTCGACGTCATCCTCGCCAACCTCGAGGACGCGATCCCCTCCGACGCCAAGGAAGCCGCCCGCGCCGGCGCGCTCGAAATGGCGAAATCGGTCGACTTCAAATCGACCGGCACGGGCTTCTGGGCGCGCGTGAACTGCCTCAACTCGCCCTGGTTCCTCGACGACGTCACCGAACTCGTCACCAAGGCCGGCGACACGCTCGACGTCATCATGCTCCCCAAGGTCGAAGGCCCGTGGGATATCCACTACGCCGACCAGTTCGTCGCCCAGCTCGAAGCGAAAGCCGGCGTCAAACGCCCGATCATGTTCCACGCCATCCTCGAAACCGCGCAGGGCGTCGCCCTTGTCGAAGAAATTGCGCAGGCATCCCCCCGCATGCAGGGCATCTCGCTCGGGCCGGCCGACCTCGCCGCAAACCGCGCCATGAAAACCACCCGGGTCGGCGGCGGCCACCCGATGTACCGCGTCATCGAGGACGCCGTCGAAGGCCGCGAGCGTCAGGCCTATCAACAGGATCTCTGGCACTACACCTTCGCGAAGATGGTCGACGCCTGCGTCGCCGCCGGCATCAAGCCGTTCTACGGCCCGTTCGGCGACATCTCCGACCACGCCGCCTGCGAACAGCAGTTCCGCAACGCCTTCCTCATGGGCTGCGCCGGCGCCTGGTCGCTGCACCCCAACCAGATCGACATCGCCAAGCGCGTCTTCTCGCCCGATCCGGCCGAAGTGAAATTCGCCCTCCGCATCCTCGAAGTGATGCCCGATGGTTCAGGCGTCGCCATGCTCGACGGCAAGATGCAGGACGACGCCACCTGGAAGCAGGCCAAGGTTATTGTCGACCTCGCAAAACAGGTCGCCGCGAAAGACCCGGATATGGCGAAGGCTTACGGATTGTAGGCCGAATGAGCAGGGCAAGCATGGCACACATCATCTCGCGCACGCTGTTCGCCAGCGCAGCCCTGCTCGTCGCCGCCTGCTCCAGCGAAACGAAGGATCCGCTTTTCGAGCCCGCCGCCGCGCCGCCGCACGGAACCTCCGGCGAACCGGTCGCCCTGATGCACCTGCAGGCGAAGATGCGCGACGGCGTCCGCCTCGACACATCCGTCTGGCTGCCGGCGGCTGAAGGCAAATTCCCCGCCGTGCTCACCCGCACGCCCTACAGCAGCGAGCTCGGCTCGCTTCAGAAACGGCTGCTCGCCGCCGGCTACGCCGTGGTCGAACAGCATGAGCGTGGCCGCTTCCTCTCGGAAGGCGAAATGCGCATGCTCGGCCGCGCCGACGAGGATGGCTGGGATACGCTCGACTGGATCACGCAGCAGGTCTGGTCCAACGGCAAGATCGCCACCTATGGCTGCTCGTCCTCCGCCGAGAACCAGCTCAAACTCGCCTCGCTCGGCCACCCGGCTCACAAGGCGATGGTCGTCGGTTCATCCGGCGTCGGCATCGCAGAAGTCGGCCCGCACCACGAACAGGGAAATTTCTGGCGCGGCGGCGCATGGCAGATGGGCTGGGCCGACTACTTCTTCGCGGAAATGCGCCTCGACTGGCCGCAACTTCCTCCCGGCCTCAGCGATGAAGAAAGGACGCGCCAGACCGCCGCCTACGAATTCCCCGAAGAAAATCCCCTTCCAAAATCCGCCTTCGACACGGCGCGCATGCACCTGCCCGTGGTCGATCTCGCCAAGATAATTGGCGCGCCCGACACCGAGCTGGAAGAATATCTCGCGCGCGGTCCCTCCAACCCGGCCTGGGCGGAGGACCGCGTCACCGACAAGGACCACATCAAGGTCCCCGGCCTTTGGGCCGAGGCGCTTTATGACATCTCCGCCCCCGCCGGCGCCGCCTTCTTCGAGAAGACCCGCCGCGAAAACATGCCGGGCACGCAGTCCATCGTCATCACCAACGGACAGCACTGCTCGTTCAGCCGCCCGCGCACCCAGATCGGCGCACGCACGCTCGGCAATGCGACGTTCGATTTCGAATCCATGGCGTTCGACTGGATCGAACGCTGGATGAAGAGCGATCAGGGCGCGCCCACGCCGCGCCTGCCCGTGCGCGCCTATCTCGCCGGCGCCGATCGCTGGGCCGACTTCTCCAGCGTGCCGACCGCCAGCGAAACCGACGGCCGCACGCTCTATCTCTCCAGTGGCGGCGCGGCCAATACGGCCGCCGGCGACGGCGCGCTCGTCAACACGGCGCCGGCCAAGTCAGGCGCCGATAAGTTCAGCTATGATCCTGCCAACCCCGTCATCAGCAATGGCGGCCAGATCTCCGGCGTCGGCACGGACCAGCGCGACGGCGCCTTCGACCAGCGCGACATCGAAACGCGCAAGGACGTGCTCGTCTACACCACCCCGCCGCTCACCGAAGACCTTGCCGTCTTTGGCTTCGTCACCGCGAACCTCTTCGTCGGCTCCGACGCGCCCGATACCGACTTCACCGTGAAACTCGTCGATGTCGAGCCCAACGGCATGGCTTGGAACATCTCCGACACAATCCAGCGCATGCGCTATCGTGACGGTGATGCGACGCCCAAATTCATGAAGCCCGGCGAGATCTATTCCATCGCCCCGCCGCCCATGCTGGTCGCCAACGTTTTCCAGAAAGGCCACAGGGTCCGCATCGAGGTCTCGTCCAGCAACTTCCCAACCTACGCCCGCAACCTCAACATGTCGGCCAATCCGTATACGTCCACCGAAACCCGCATCGCCCGGAACGAGGTCCTCCATGGCCCCGGTCACCCGTCACGGATAATCCTGCCCGTGGCCAAAGGCCTGCCGCAGCAATGATCCCTCTTTTGTCAGTTGGCTGTAATCTGGCTGTAATCTAGACGGCGTTCCTCGGGGCCAGACGCCCTGCACGATGGGAGATTGGGCCACATGAAAACGTCATTCGCGCTCGCAGCTTTCCTGGCGCTCGTCGCCTGCGCCCCGAAAGCGGAAACGCCCGAGACCGCCGCCGCCCCGGCGCCCGCTGAAAGCGCAGCCCTCGCCCCCGATGTCGCCGCGGCCGCCGCAGCCGGCCAGGCCGACCCCCGCATCCCCACCGTCGATCCCGCCTCCATCACGGACGCCTCCACCGTTGGCGAGGTGATGCACGCCTATGTCATCCCCGGATCCGAATCCCTCTTCGCCGCCGAAACCGAAGCGCCCACCGACGAGGCGGGCTGGACCAAGCTTCAGAAAGCCGCGCAGGACGTCATCACCGGCGCCGAGCTGCTCAAGAAAGCCCCGCGCTCGAAAGGCGATAGCTGGAACGCGACGATCGACACCGTGATCACCGCCACCAAGGTGACCGCCGAAGCCCTCGGCAAGAAGAACGCGGAAGACCTCGTCTTCACCAATGGCGACATGATGGCCGGCTGCACCGCCTGCCACCAGCAGTTCCGGGATCAGAACCCGCCGCAAGGTCACCTCGTCGAACAGAAGCCCAACTAGGCCCAGCGCTCGAACCTGAACCAGCCTGACATCGGCCAGTCGAACAGGCACGGCTCCTCGCGCGTGCCAGCGCCGATATTGTGCGCGATCAAAGGCTGGCCCGCGCGGTTCTTGCGCGTCACCACTCCGATATGGGGCAACCCGCCCCCGGTCAGCCGCCAGCTTACCACATCGCCCGGCAGGTAATCCGTCGCCGACTGGCTGATCGTCCGCGCCCCGCCTTGGCGCTTGAAATACGTCTCGAGGTTCGGCACGCGCCGGTGATCGATATTCCGGTCCGGCTTGGTAAGCCCCCACATCTTCGGATAGGCGCCGAAATTCGCCGCCATGTCCTCATGCACCTTCACCTGCAGGTCGACGCCTGCATGGCGGAATGCGCGGATCACCGTGTCCGTACAAACGCCCCGGTCATCGGGCACATCGCCCATCGGATAAGCCAGCTTCACATAAGCTGGATCATAGACCTCGCTCTTCAACGCCCGCATTTCCGCGCCGATCGCGACCTTCACTGGAAAGGCGATGTCCTGCCCAAGAGCCTGCGGCGCAAGGCAGGCGGCGCCCAACCCGAACAGAAAAACGCGCCGGTCGCTCGTGACAGACCCAAGGTCAGACATGAAAACCCCCTGACATCACACGATGTCAGGGGGCCCGGAAATTACGGCAAGGACGCGACCGAATGCCGGCGCGGCGCCGGTTTCTGCAGCTAACCCAGCTTCTTGATGATGCCCATGTGGCTCAGCACGATCAGCACGCCGCCAGCGACAGTGATCAACATGCCTGGCGAAATGCCGAAGCCGACGAATTCGAGAATGCCCATCCGGCCTCCCCCGCCAAACGCTGCGCCCATCTCGCGGATGCCGCGCAGCATCTCGGGCGCAACGAGACCCGCAAGGACTGGCAGCAGGATCGGGCCGCCGATCGCGACCGCGGCCGTGATCAGCCGGAACTGAGCGGTCAGCTTGTTGTTCGTGAACTCGAAAAAGATCAGCACAGCCGCCACGACCGGGATCGCAAACAACAGGGCGATGAAAACCGCGCTCAGCCCGAGACCGCTGCCGAAGGGTCCGTTCATGTCGCCAAACGCGCCTAGCGTGTTGAAATAGCCGGCGATCAACGAGCCCAGAATGATGACCGCAGCCCAGATCACATACGGCTTGGCGAGGATGTTCGCGACCGTCGGATTTGATGTGAGAGCCGCAAGATCGACATTCGGCATCGCCGCAGCCGTCATATAGATGTTCTTAGCTGTAGCGCCGTCGGCTTCGAAATCGACATTGTCGCCGGTCTTCGCAGGCGCGGGGCTTTTGAAATCCGCCGCGGTGAAATTGTAGCGCTGACCGCCTTCCCCGCTGATCGCGCCCGTACCGCTGGCCGCGTCGAACCCGAGAATCTTGCCCTTCATGTCGTCCCCCTGCGCGAGTTGTCACAACAGCTCGAAAATACATAGCAAAATCCGGCTGTTCAGGCAATGCAACCGGCCCCCTTCGACGCGACGTCAGCCAAAACGCTGCATTGATAGGCTCCCCGCCCGGGAACGCGTCGGGCATTGCCAACGCGCCCTTTAATCTCCTCGCAACACTTTTTCAGGCCGACGCGACACGGCTGGTTAAGCTTGATCGTGCATAAACGGGACAACGCAAAATGCGCCGGTAGGGTCGAACTATGTTCCAGATCATCGGGGTGGTGGTTGTCTTCGTGATGGTGTTCGGCGGCTTCATGCTCGCCGGCGGCCATTTCGACGTGATCATCAAGGCCGCGCCATTCGAGATGATGATGATCGGCGGCGCCGCGGTCGGCGCGTTCCTGATCGGCAACTCGTTCAAGACCGTGATGGCTGCCGGCGGCGGCTTCGGCAAGATCATGGGCGGGTGCAAGTGGAAGCCCAAGGATTACACTGACCTTTTGTCTCTATTGTTCGCGCTGACGAAGACAATGAAGACAAAAGGCGTGGTGGCGATCGAACAGCACATCGAGAACCCCAAGGAATCCACGATCTTCCAGAACTATCCGAAGATCGTGAAAGACCATTTCGCAACGGATCTCATCTGCGACACGCTGCGCATGATGACGATGAACCTCGAAGATCCGCACCAGGTCGAGGACGTCATCGACAAGCAGATCGAGAAACACCATCACGAGGCTCACAAACCCGCGCACGCGCTGCAAGGCATGGCGGACGCCCTTCCCGCGCTCGGCATCGTCGCGGCCGTTCTCGGCATCATCAAGACCATGGGCGCCATCTCGCAACCGCCCGAATATCTGGGCGCGCTGATCGGTTCAGCGCTCGTCGGCACCTTTCTCGGCGTGTTCCTCGCCTATGGCTTTGTCGGCCCGTTCGCCGCGCGCCTCGGCCAGGTCATCGATGAAGAGGGCCAGTTCTACAAGATCATCAAGGACGTGCTGGTCGCCCACCTGCACGGCAACGCCGCCCAGGTCTCGGTCGAGATCGGCCGCGGCCAGATCCCCAGCGAAGCCCAGCCCTCCTTCGCGGAGCTCGAAGAAGCGCTCAACGCGGTTACGGTATAAGTTTTACTCCCCGAAGACCATGACGGCCCGGCCCTCAAAGCCGGGCCACTTTCTTTTGGTCTATTCGCCTGCGGCCGCCGCGGCGGGGATCACGCGCGCTTCCTGCTGCGCCGCCTCGGTCAGCCATCTCCGGGCCGCTGCAACGACCTCGGCCTTGGTCAACGCCCGAAGGCTCGCCTCGACGGCCGGCAGCTTGCTGCGCTCCATCAGATCGGGCCGGGTCTGCGCCTGCGCGATCAGGCCGAGCCAATAGCCATTGGACGTCGCATTCTGTGGCAGGGCTTCCAGCGATGGGGTGAGCGCGCGGCTGAATTCATCGTCGCTGATCTCGCCTGCCCGCATCTGCGCGGCGATCTTCTCAAGCGCTGCGATCACGCGATCGACATCCTCAGGCTTCACTTCGGCGCCGGCGTTCACATAGCCGAAGCCGGGATTGACCGCCGACAGCGACGCGCTGGTCGAGGGCGAATAGGTCGCGCCCAGCGTCTCGCGAACTTCTTCGATCACCTTCAACCGCATGATGCCGGCGGTAATCGCCAATACACGCGCTGTCTGCGGATCCGCATCAGGATCGACGTCCGTCACCGGCCAATAGACATAGGCCAACGCCTGGTTCGCCTCGCCGGCATGCGTGAAAACCAGCGGCGTCTTGTCCTGTCGGAAGACGATCGGCTTGTCGGACCTGAACTTCGTCGGCGCCGCGGCTCGCACCGGCAGCGCCCCGAACGTCTTCGCCACCAGCTTGATGACCTGATCCTCATCGATGTCGCCTACAACCGCGATCTCGATCGCACCCGTCGCAAGAGCCGGCGTCAGATAGTGGCGCAGCTCCACGAAGGAGCGCCACGCGTCGCCATCATCCGGGTCCATGCCATAGCGCTTGTCGCCGGAGGCCAGCGCGCGCAGGCCTTTTGCCGCCCACACCGTCTGCGCATCCTGGTCCAGTCGCGGCCAGCTCAGAACCTGCGATTCCCGCCAGCGCCTTTCCGCCTCGGAGCGATAGCCCGGATGCGTGACATAGGCGGCTACCAGCTGAAGCTGAAGCTCGAGGTCCTTTGGCGTCGTCGCATACGCGCCGCCGAACGAGGCGCCCGACGAATTGAACCGCGTGCCCGCCTGGCGCCCCTGCAGGATCGCGCGGAGGTCATCGATCGAGTGCTTCTCCAGCCCGCCATTGCTGAACGCGCTCATGATCGAACTTAGACCGAACGGCGTTTCGGGGAAATCGAGATTGCCATGGCCGACCCGAACAGACACCTGCACCGTGTTCTTGGCGAACGTCGTCTTCTTGATGTTAAGCCGCACATTGTTGGCGAACGTCACCAGTCGGGCGTCGATGTCGGTGAGGCGCGTATCCGTCACGACCTTTCCAGGCCTGCCGAAATTCGTGTAGGCGAACACGCCGCGCGCCTTCACTTCCGGCGGCGAGACATCGACCAGCGCGCTTTCCTTCCATGCATCGACGATCTCGGTCGGCGACCGCTCCGCGGTGGATGCCGCGAACAACAGCGGATCCTTCATCGGCATGCGTTTGCGGAAGATTTCGTTGACCATTTCGGGCGTCACGGCGTCAGCCCAGGTTTCAAGCCGCGTCAGGCCAGAGGACGGCGTTGCAAACACCATCTCGTTCTGGATGGATGACAGCAGAGAGCCGATCAGCGCGCCGGTGGTTCGCGTGTTCTCACGCTCGGCCTGATTCTTCTGGTTAGTGCGCAGCGCATCGACCTGGCGGGCGATTTCATCCTTGGTGAAGCCATAGAGCAGAGCACGTCGCCACTCCTGCTCCACACGTTGCAGGCCTGCCCGCCACGTCTCGGGCGTCACCGTGACCGACGCGCCTGCAATGTCGACCGCTTCGAGAACGTCGCCGCTCGTCAGCCCCGCATTCCGGAAGGGCGGGTCAGCCTCATTCGCCATCGGCGCCAGCCGGCGGCCGATCGCGCCGATCCCGAACATCAGGAGATTGTCCTCGCGCCGCTGCGCGGCTGTGTCGGCGGGATCAGTGAAAGGCATCAACGAGTAAATGGCGATCGAGTCCCCGCCATCCTTGTGAACGAACACCGACGCCTCGGGCGGCCTCGACTTTGCGATATAGTCAAGGTCCGGCTCCTTGCCGGCCTCGCCCTTGCCGGTCCAGTCGGCAAACTTCGCGGCGATCTTCTTCTCGACCGCGTCGACATCGACATCGCCGACGATGATCAGGACCGTGCGCTCGGGCCGATAATACCGCTCGTACAGGTTCACCATCGTCTCGCGCGTCGCCGCCTCCAGCACGGCGGCGTCGCCGATCGGCATGCGGCTGACCGCATAGGCGCCGGGGATCAGGAAATTCAGTAGCTGGTCGCTACGCCGCTGCTGGAAATTGTCGCTGCGCCGCCATTCCGACAGCACCACGCCGCGCTCGCGGTTGATGGCTTCGGACGCGAATGTCAGCTCACTCGCCACTTCCCGCAACAGGAACAGGCTTTCGTCCACCAACGCGTCGGACGCGTTCGGAAGATCGAGCTGGTAGGTCGTGAATTCCTGACCCGTCGAGGCATTGGTGTCGGCGCCGAACGCCAAGCCAAGCCGCTCGAGGATTTTCACCATCTCGCCTTCGCGGACATTCTTCGAGCCGTTGAACGCCATGTGCTCGATGAAGTGCGCGAGACCCTTTTCGTTTTCGGCTTCCTCGAGCGATCCGAAATCCACCGACAGGCGGATCGACACCGCTCCTGGCGGCAGCTGGTTCTTCAGCAGCGCATAGCGCATGCCGTTCGCCAGCGCGCCAAAACGCACGGCGGGATCGGGCGCGATGTCGCTCGCTTCAAAGGCCCACGCAGCCGGCGGTCCGGCCTGCCCCGATGCCGGGACGGCAACCGCCACAAACAGAGCAAGAAGCCCCGCAACAAACCGCAATAAGCCCAGCCGCACAGCACGCATGTTGCGACTATGCGTTGGGTTCCCGGCGGTGTCGATTGAGCTGGATCAGAGCCCCACGCCTTCGTGAGCAGACGGTGTTTACGCTACAGGCTCGTCGTTCGCTGCAAGGGCCGCCCCGCACAGATAGACCGAACCGCAGATATAGGTCCGCTCCAGGCCGCTTCCCTGCGCCATTCGGACGGCGTCTTCCAGATTGTCTGCGATCCGCGCCTGCTTGCCCAGGGTCGCGGCAATCCCAGCCACGTGGCGGGGCTCGGCGCCTGGCCCGCCTTCCTGCCCGCCGCTGTCGGGCAGCGGGCATAGGATCAGCTCATCCGCCACCGGCATCAGTTCCGCCAGCAGGCTTTCGACGTCTTTCACAGCCTGGCAAGCGAATACGATCGCGGCGCGCTCGCCCTCTTCGCCCGACGCACGGATCGCCGCCGCCAGCATCGCGGCGCCTCCCGGATTGTGGGCGGCGTCGATCCACACCGCGGCATCGCCCGCCAGCGGCCCCGGCTTCAGGCGCTGCAGCCTCGCCGGCCATGTCGTCTCGCGCAGCCCGGCCGCCATCGCCGCCGGCGTGATCCGCCTGTCGCCAAGCGCCTCCAGCGTCGCGCAGGCGGCGCCAGCATTCTGCGCCTGATGCTTGCCGCGCAAACCCAGCCATGGGGCGCGCACGCTCAAGCTGAGCCCTTGATAGACGAACGCCTCGCCTTCCCAGCGCGTGGTCCAGTCGGCGCCCGCTTCCAGCACGCGGGCCGCCGTCGTCCGCGCTTCCTCGCGCAGCACGCCAAGCGCGATCGCCGGTTGCGGCGCGATGATCGCCGGCACGCCGTCGCGGAAAATCCCGGCCTTCAGCCGCGCGATGGCCGCCACGCCGGAAACGCCGAACATCGTCTCGTGATCGCGGCTGATCGGCGTCACCACCGTCGCCGCCGGATGGTTCATCACATTGGTGGCGTCCGTCGCCCCGCCGGCGCCGACCTCGATGATGGCTATGTCCGCCGGGTTGTGCGCGAACAGACAGAACGCCGCCGCCGTCAGCGCCTCGAAATAGGTGAGCCCGTCGGTGCGCCGCCAGATATCGGCCAGCACATCCGCCAGCGCCTCGTCCTCGACCAGCTTGCCGGCGACCCGGATGCGCTCGTTCACCCGGATCAGATGGGGCGAAGTAAAGACGTGAACTGACAGCCCCGCCGCTTCCGCCATCGCGCGGATGAAGGCGCCGGTCGATCCCTTGCCATTGGTGCCCGTGATATGGATCGCCTGCGCGATCCGGTCCTGCGGATCGCCCAGCTCAACCAAAGCCTTGCGGATATGCGCTGTGCCCCAGGCTGGCGATACGCGTCCTGCGGAATTGGTCCGAAACCGCTCCAGCTCAGAATTCACGATGGCGGCGTCGGCCAAGTCCAAGTCTCCAGATCGCAGCGCTCAATCCGCCGGCGCTATTTAGGTAGAGATCGCCTTGCGGCAAACCAACTTCCCGGCACGGGAGAGTGATTGGCCTAATACGGCCTTAAGACCGTCAAGGAGCAGGCCTGGGGTCGCACTTGCGCTCGCGATCATCCAGGTCGACATTTGCCGAACATAAAAACGCCGATCGTAAAGCGGACCGGCCAGGTGAGGATTGAGACGCAGCCATGACCAAGGTCTGGATCGAAGCTGCGATCAACGGCCCGTGGGGCAAGGCGCGACAGCCTGGAATTCCCGTAACGACCAGCACAATCATCGCAGATGGGATCGCTTGCGCCAAAGCCGGCGCGGCCATCATTCACCTGCATGCTTACGATGAAACGACCGGCCAGCAGAAAGACGACTGGCGCCTCTATGCCGCAGTGATCGAAGGCATCCGCGCCAAGTGCGACGCGATCGTCTATCCGACAATCCCCATCGCCGGATCGAGCTATGCCAACGGCGCGATGACGACAGCGCGCGAACGCTATGCGCACATCGAGGAGCTTGCGAAACGCGGGCTTGCCGAATGGGCGGTCGTCGATCCGGGCTCGTGCAACTTTACCCGCTTCGAAGAAGTCGCAAGGGGTGAGCCCGGTTTCGTCTATCAAAATCCGGACGATCATTTCTACGAAGGCATGCGCATCTGCGCGGAGCACGACGTTCACCCAAGCTACGCCATCTATGAGCCAGGCTTCACGCGCATGGGCGCCGCCAGCGCAAGGGCGACAGTGCGAACGCCCTCGCCCATTTATCGCTTCATGTTCGCAGATACGTTCACCTTCGGCTTCCCGCCAAAGCCTGCCTATCTGGACGCGCATCTGGCGCTGCTTCGCGAGGTTGCCGACGGCTATCCGTGGATGATCGGCGGGCTTGGCGTCGACATCCGGCCGCTCATTCCCTCGGCCGTGCAGCGGGAAGGACATGTGCGCGTGGGACTGGAAGACATGCCCTGGGGCGCATCACAAACCAACCGGGCTCTTGTGGAAGAAGCGGTCGAGATCATCCGCAAGACAGGTGGCGAACCGGCGAGCGCCACAGAGATTCGCGAGGCGATGAAGGCAAGCGACGTCCTGCACCAAAGAGGCCGCGCGGCCGTCTAGCAGCCTGAAAGAAGGGCGGCAGATGCAGCGCTGGATCGTCGCGAAAGCCTATTTCGCGCTGGCGACTTCTTCGGCTGCAACCGCTTTCGACCTACGGCCACGCATCGCAGGCATCAGCATGCCGAGAATAGCCCCGAGGGTCGCCGTCAACTCCTTGCGGGAGCAGACGATGTCGACCATGCCGCGCTCGCGCAGGAATTCCGAACGCTGGAAGCCTTCCGGCAGTTTTTCGCGGATCGTCGCCTCGATCACGCGCGGGCCGGTGAAGGCGAGCTGCGCGCCGGGTTCTGCAATCTGCACGTCGCCCAGCATCGCGTAGGACGCCAGCACGCCGCCCGACGTCGGGTCGGACAGGATGACGATGTAGGGGAGCTTGGCGCGCTTCACGTCCTGGATCGCCAGCACGGTGCGCGGCATCTGCATGAGCGCGAAGGACGATTCCTGCATGCGCGCGCCGCCCGAGGCAGTGACCACGATCAGCGCGGCCTTGCGCGCGACAGCAACTTCGGCAGCCTTGATGAAGGCCTCGCCCGCAGCCATGCCCAGCGAGCCGCCCATAAAGGCGAAGTCCTGAACCAGAATCACGGCCTTGCGTCCGTTGATGTCGCCATGAGCCGCGATCATGCAGTCGTCACGGCCCGTCTTGGCCTTCGCGGCCTTGAGGCGGTCGGTGTAGCGCTTGTCGTCCTTGAACTTCAGCGGGTCGCGCATGACCGGCGGCATCGGGATCTCGGTCCACAGTCCGCCGTCGAACATGTATTTGAAGCGCTGTTCGGGCGTGATGCGCATGTGCGCGCCCGACGGCGTCACCCAGTAAGAGCTCTCAAGCTCCTGTCGGTAAACCAGTTCGCCGGTTTTCGGGCATTTGACCCAGAGGCTGTCGCCTTCGGATTCGTCCTTTTTGGCGAAGATGGATTTCAGGCCAGGCGGAAGATTGGTGAGCCAGTTCAATGGACACTCCGTACTGCACGTGCCGAAGCTATGGCGTTTGACAGTGACTGCGCAACCACACTTATTCTCTTGACAGACGAGCCTGGATCGCCCTGTTCCACGGCCGCCCGAACCTCTTCCACAAGCGCTGACCCAACGACAACGCCGTCAGAAATACGCGCAAAAACAGCAGCTTGTTCCGGCGTGCGCACGCCAAAACCGACCGCGACAGGCAGTTTCGAGATGCGCCGGGCGCGCTCGACGCCGGCGGAAATATCTGATTCGGCGCCGACGCCCGCGCCCGTCACACCCGCCACCGAGACATAATAGACGAAGCCGGAGGAGCCGTTGGCGACTGTCTCCATGCGCTTTTCCGTCGTCGTCGGCGTCGCCAGGCGGATAACGGCGAGACCGTGCGCGGCCAGTTCCGTGCGCAGCGGAGCGTCCTCTTCAGGGGGCAAATCAACCGTGATCACGCCATCCACTCCCGCTTCCGCAGCCGCCCGCGCGAACGCGGCAAAGCCCATGCGGTGGATCGGGTTCGCATAACCCATGACGATGAGAGGCGTTTTAGAGTTAACAGAACGGAAACGCCGGGCCAGCTCCAGCGTCACGGTCAAGCTTCCGCCCGCCGCCAGCGCCCGCAGCGCCGCCTTCTGGATTGCGACGCCGTCGGCCATCGGGTCGGTAAAGGGCGCGCCCAGCTCGATGATGTCTGCGCCAGCCTCCGATAAGGCCACGAGATTGAGATAGGAGGTCTCGATGTCCGGGTCGGCGGCCATGAGATAGGCCACGAAAGCGGCGCGGCCGTTCTGCGCACAGGCAGCGAATGTCGCTGAGATCCGGTCGGCGGTCATATCTGGGATGCTTGCTTGTATCTGGCCTGGCGGTTGTGCGCGGGTCTGGAGCCCCGAGGGGGCCGAAGCAGGCGCAGGTCTTAGCCTAAATCGACCCGCCGCCCTATCCCCCCGGACGCTTCCCGATGCCGCACTGCAACAAAGAGGGAACACCGTGTTTCCGGGCCGGGAAAACCTGGTTTCAGAACTTCTCGAACGACAGCTCCAGCCCGCCGGACTCAGCCTCCACGGGCAGCTCCAATGCGAACTCCCGCGCGCGCGAAAAATCACCCTCGATCGTGCGATGGGTATGCCCGCCCCGCTCGCGGCTGGTCTCGACGTGCAGAACATACCGGCCCGGCGTCACGGCCCGGCCGGCATCATCCACGCCGTCCCAGTAGACCTTGTAGACGCCCGACCCGCGCGTCGACATCGAACGCCCGCCCAGCAGCTCCGTCGTTCGCCCGCGATTGAGCCGCCACCAGACGTGATTGTTCTCCTGCCACTCCTTGATCGTCCCGATCAGCAGCAGCGTGCGCACCGGCTTGCCGTCCGGGTCGCTCACCCAGATCGCCACATAGGGCGAGCGGAAGGCGATGTCGCGGCGCATGTCCTTCGGCGGCGCGTTGAAAGTGAGCTTGGCGATCCAGCCATCTTCCCAACCGGACTTGTAGTCCGGCTGTGGCGAAGCCTGCGTCTTCTGCGGCGCTTCAAAATCGATCCAGCGGAACAGACCGCCCGCCTGATCCGCGCCGAACCAGTCCGCGCCTGCGGGCCGCGCGACGCGCGCCGCCATGCCAGGCGTCCGCGCGATCAGCGCGCGCGCCTCATCCGTCTTGCTCACAAGGATCGTGGTCGCGAGCGCATCCGCGTCCATCGCTGAGGCCGCAATCGCGCTCGCGGAGCGCCGATACGCCACAGGCCAGCCCGTGCGTGGATCAAGCGTTGCGCTCACCATCTGCGTTCCAACTCGCCGGTCGCGCGGACCGCAGCCCGACGTTGCGATCGCCGCATCGGCCAGCGCGAAACTTCCCAGGGCGGACGCGTTGTCGAAGGGCATCAGCGGATCGGGCAGGTTCACGCGCCAGCGACCCTTCTCCGGCCCTGCGCCCGCACACCGGATATCGCCGCCAATATCCACCATTGCCGCAAAAACGCCCGGCTCGGCCATGGCCGCCGCCAGCGCCCGGTCGACAATATAGCCTTTCGCCAGACCATCCAGATCGAAGCGCACGATCTCGGGCCGGATAACAAGGCGAGACTCATGATCGAGCCTCACAGGCGCATCCGCAATCTCCCTTGCCAACCGCGCTGTCTCGAAAGCATCGGGCGGCGCCTGCGCCGTTCGCCATAACTCCAGCAATCGCCCCAGCCGCCCGCTATAAGCGCCCGCGCTCAGTTCGCGCCATCGCTCCGCGGCAGACACCACCACAAAAAGATCGTCCGATGCGACGCGCCGCGCCGCGCTGTTCAGCACAGACAGCTCGCTCCTCGCATCGCGCCAGTTGAACACGCGATCGAGCCGGTCGATTTCGCGGCGCACGGCGCAGGCAGCGGCATAGGCCGCACCCTGCCCGTCCGCCCGCACATACACGCTCGCCCGCGTGCCGAGCACGCATGGGTCATGGAAGGCGAACACGTCCGACGCGGCCTGTCGGGCGCCCGCCGGCTCGAAGGCCCGTAGTTCGATTGCAGGGGCGGCAGGGCCGTCGCTGAGCGCCATCGCGCTGGTCTCCCTCCGGTCAGGCCGTGGCTATAGCTTCGCCCCGTCGAACTTGTCGATCTTCAAGGCATCGAGATCGATATCGGGCACGCAACGCAGGTTCACCGCGACCATACGCTTGCCATCCGGCGCGACGCCGCCGCCATGCGTGGTGATCCCACAATTGCCGCAGAAAAAATGGCTGATCGCCTGCTTGTTGAAGAGGTAGGTTGAGACGTCCTTCTGCGGCGTCTTCATCCGGAACTTGTCCGGCGTCGTGAACGCCAGCATATGCCCCGCCCTCCGGCAGTACGAACAGTTGCACACCAGCGCCGACGTGAAATCGCCCTCCACGTCGAAAGCGACATCTCCGCAATGACAGCTGCCGGCGTGTGTGGTCATCTCAACCTCCAGCTAGATTTTCATCCCCAGATGACCGGCCACCGCAAAGATATCCTTGTCCCCGCGGCCGCACATATTCATCACGATAAGGCCGTCCTTACCGAGTTCCTTCGCGATGTCGCCGACGCGGGCGAGCGCGTGCGCGGGCTCCAGCGCCGGGATGATGCCTTCGAGCCGGGTGCAGAGCTGGAAGGCCTCAAGCGCTTCCTTGTCGGTGCAGGTGCGATAGGTCGCCCTGCCCGTCTCGTGCAGAAAAGCATGTTCCGGCCCGATGCCCGGATAGTCGAGCCCCGCCGAGATCGAGTGCGCGTCGATGATCTGGCCGTCCTTGTCCTGCAGCAGATAGGTGCGGTTGCCATGCAGGATGCCCGGCAGCCCGCCGGTCAGCGAGGCGGCATGCATCGGCGTGTCGACGCCATGCCCGCCCGCTTCGACGCCGATCATCTTCACCGACTCGTCCTCGAGGAAGGGGTGGAATAGCCCGATCGCATTCGACCCGCCGCCGATCGCCGCCACCAGAACATCCGGCAGCCGCCCCTCGGCCTTCAGGATCTGCTCGCGCGCCTCGCGCCCGATCACGCTCTGGAAGTCACGCACCAGCATCGGATAGGGATGCGGCCCCGCCGCCGTGCCGATCACATAGAATGTCGTCGCGACATTGGTGACCCAATCGCGCAGCGCCTCGTTCATCGCATCCTTCAGCGTGCCCGTGCCCGACGACACCGGCACGATCTCCGCTCCCAGCAGCTTCATGCGGAACACGTTCGGCTTCTGCCGCTCGACATCGGTCTCGCCCATGAAAACGACGCACGGCAGGCCGAACCGCGCGCAGATCGTCGCCGTCGCAACGCCGTGCTGGCCAGCGCCTGTCTCCGCGATAATGCGCGTCTTGCCCATGCGCCGCGCCAGCAGAACCTGGCCGATGCAATTGTTGATCTTGTGCGCACCGGTGTGGTTCAGCTCGTCGCGCTTGAGATAGATTTTCGCGCCGCCGAAATGCTTGGTCAGCCGCTCGGCGTAATACATGGGCGAGGGCCGGCCGACATAATGCTCAAGTAGCCAGTCGAACTCTTCCTGGAATTTCGGATCAGCCTTGGCGCGAATGTATTCCTGCTCGAGATCGAGCACGAGCGGCATCAGCGTTTCGGCCACATAACGTCCGCCAAAAGCGCCAAAGCGACCGTTGGCGTCGGGCCATTGAGCCCACGTATTGGGACGTGTCGTGCTGGAACCAGACGGAGCGGCGTTTGTCATCGCGTTCCGATAAACCGCCCGCCGTCCAGTTCCAAGCCCCAGAGCCCGCCTTTATCCAGCGCAAGACAGAAGCAGGCCCGAAACCCTCGCTCCGCCCGGCAACGGATCCAGCGCCAGGCGAGGCGCAAACTTCGCCTGTTCCGCGTCGCGGACGCGGCTATTCCTCTTCTTCGTCCTCGTCCTCGTCCTCGTCTTCTCCGTCTTCGTCTTCGTCGTCTTCTTCATCCTCGTCGGCTTCTTCCTCGTCTTCCTCCTCGGGCGTG
>Ga0138256_10002953_pt1 | contig 18166 bp, 16 predicted proteins | sample KNB2016incub_MG_FD_105486 | JGI IMG/M metagenome (GOLD analysis project Ga0138256, IMG submission 105486) | Active sludge microbial communities from wastewater in Klosterneuburg, Austria - KNB2014incub_MG | ecosystem: Engineered > WWTP > Activated sludge > Unclassified | place: Austria... | reverse complement strand
GGCGTCGAGCCAGTACCACTGCGTCGTCGTCGTCGTGTGGCGGCCCGAGTTCAGCGCCTGCGAGATCTCGCCGACCTGCGCGCTCGCGTCGGGCACCAGCAGGTTGATCAGCGTGCTCTTGCCCGCGCCGCTGGGCCCGAGCACCAGCGTCGCGCGGCCGTCGAGCGCGCCGTGCAGCGCGTCGCGCGCCGCCGCCGGTGCTGCCTTGAGCGCGACTTCGACGACCTCGACGCCCATCGCGCGATACGGCGCGAGGCGCGCGCGTGCGAGGTCGGCGTCGGGCAGGTCCGTCTTGTTGAGCGCGATGCGCGCCGGGATGCCGGCGCTCTCGGCGGCGATCAGCGCGCGCGCGAGCTGCGACTCGCTGAACGACGGCGCAACGGCGACGAGCACGAGCAGCTGATCGAGGTTGGCGGCGAACGATTTCGTCTTCCACTCGTCGCGGCGCAGCAGCAGGTTGCGGCGCGGCTCGACGTGCTCGATCACGCCGGCGCGGCCGGCGGCGTCGGTGGCCATCCAGCGCACGCGATCGCCGACGACGCAGTCGCTCTTCTTGCCGCGCGGCACGCATTCGACGCGCCGCCCGTCGGGCGACTCGACGATGTAGTGGCGGCCGTGGCCGGCGACCACGATGCCCTCGTCCAGCTCGACGCCGCGCGTCATCGGCGCGTGCGCCGCCGTGCGTCAGTCCGCACGAGCCACCAGCGCGTCGACGCGCGCCGCGCAGATGAAGTCGTTGATCGACACGCCGCCCACCGAATGCGTGTTCCAGCGCACGATGCAGCGGTCGTAGCCGACGCGCAGCTCGGGATGGTGGTCCTCGCGGTGCGCGATCCAGGCCAGCGCATTCACGAAGGCCATCGTCTCGTGGTAGTTCGCGAAGGCGAACGTCTTCTCGATCGCGCCGGCGGCGGCCTGCCAGCCGTCGACGTCTCCCAGGCGCTGCGCGATCTCGGCGGCGTTCATCGCGATGCCGCGCTGCGGGCTGCAGTGCAGCGCGAGCAGGCCGGTCGTCATGGCGCGGCCGCTCCGAGACGCGCCTGCAGCGCGGCGAGGCGCTGAGTCGCCGGCGGGTGCGAGTAGTAGAAGCGCACGTAGAGCGGGTCGGGCGTCAGCGTCGACGCGTTGTCTTCGTGCAGCTTGAGCAGCGCGGCTGCGAGATCGCGGCCATCGGCCTGCTCGCAGGCATAGGCGTCGGCCTCGAACTCGTGGCGGCGCGACCAGAGCGCGGCCAGTGGCGCGAGGAAGAAGCCGAACACGGGCACGACGAGCAGGAACAGCAGCAGCGCCAGCGCGTCGTTGGGCGCGCCGAGGTTGGGCTGCACGCCGAGCCCGGTGTAGAACCATGCCTCGCGCGACAGCCAGCCGAGCAGCGCGAAGCCGGCGAGGCTGGCTGCGAACATCAGCGCCATGCGCTTGACGATGTGGCGATGGCGGAAGTGGCCGAGTTCGTGGGCGAGCACGGCTTCAACCTCGCCGGCCGTCAGGCGCGCCAGCAGCGTGTCGAAGAAGACGACGCGCTTGGCGCTGCCCAGCCCGGTGAAGTAGGCATTGGCATGGGCCGAGCGCCGGCTCCCGTCCATCACGAACAGGCCCTTGGCGGCGAAGCCGCAGCGCGCCATCAGCGCCTGCACGCGCTGGCGCAGCGAGTCGTCGGCGAGCGGTTCGAAGCGGTTGAACAGCGGCGCGATCAGCGTCGGCCAGACGACGAGCAGCAGCAGATTGAACGCGACCCAGGCGCCCCAGGCCCAGAGCCACCACAACGCTCCGGCGGCACCCATCAACCACAGGATCAGCGTCGCGATCGGCAGCCCGATCACGGCGGCGACGGCCAGACCCTTGGCCAGGTCGATGATGAACAACCGCGGCGTCGTGCGATTGAAGCCGTGGCGCTGCTCGATGCGGAAGGTGCGCCACGCGGCGAACGGCAGGTCGATCGCGCCGCCGATCAGCGCGAAGGCGCCGAGCAGCGCGAGCTGCCAAGCCATGGTGCCCAAGCGCGGCTGCAGCGCGTCGCGCAGCGCCGCGTTCAGTGCGTCGAGGCCGCCGAGCAGGGTCCAGCCCAGCAGCACGGCGGTGCCGACGGCCGTCGTCAGCAGGCCGAAGCGGCCCTTGGCGAGCGTGTAGTCGGCGGCGCGCTGGTGCGCGGCGAGCGGGATCGTCGCGTCGAACGGCGCCGGCACCGCATCGCGGTGGCGCGCCACGTGGCGCATCTGCCGCGTCGCGAGCCACAACTCGAGCGCCAGCGACGCGACCAGCGCGGCGGCGAACAGCAGGGTCAGCGTGGCGGACATGATGGATGCGAGTGTAGGGCTGCCAGAATGTCGGACCGCGGCCGCCCGGCCGATGACCCGACTCGAACCGTTGCCAAGGAAGAGCCCCCATGACCGACGCTGCCGCGCTGCCCTCGAGCGACCAGAATCTCGTCTGGATCGACCTCGAGATGACCGGCCTGTCGCCCGAGCGCGACCGCATCATCGAGATCGCCGTCGTCGTCACCGATGCGCAGATCACGCAGCGCGTCGAGGGGCCGGTAATCGCCGTGCACCAGAGCGATGCCACGCTGGACGCAATGGACGCCTGGAACAAGGGCACGCACGGCAAGAGCGGCCTGATCGAGCGCGTCAAGGCATCGACCGTCGCCGAGGCCGACGCCCAGGCCCAGGTGATCGCCTTCCTGCAGCGCCACGTGCCGAAGAACGCGTCTCCGATGTGCGGCAACAGCATCTGCCAGGACCGGCGCTTCCTTGCCAACTACATGCCGGCGCTCGAGGCGTACTTCCACTACCGCAACCTCGATGTGAGCACGCTCAAGGAGCTGGCGCGGCGCTGGAAGCCGGCGATCCTCGGCGGCTTCAAGAAGGCGCAGTCGCACACGGCGCTGGCCGACATCCACGAGTCGATCGACGAGCTGCTCTACTACCGCGCGAACCTGTTGAACGCCTGATCGGCGTGCGGGCAAACCCGCACTCCGCTACAATGCGCGCTTCTGCGTTCCGGCAACGGTGCGCAGTCCGTTCATCTCCCTGACCCCCTACGGGTACGAGCAGCTCACGGCTGCTCACGGTCGGCGGCGATGCCGTCGCTCGATCGACTCTCCCGGCCCGGTTGCCTTTCGCGCAGCCGTCGGCAGCTTCTCCCGGCGACCTTGTTCCCCAGCGGCCCCGCGTGGTCCGCCGGCGACGTTTGCGCTGCGCACTTCGCGCGGCGGCGCCGCTGCTGCTTGCGAAAGACTGTGATGAGTTTCGATCCGAAGTTTTCCTCCCTCGGCCTGAACGACGCCGTGACGCGCGCGCTCGCCGACGCCGGCTACGAGAACGCCACCGAGGTGCAGGCGCGCGCCATTGCGCCGGCGATCGCCGGCCGCGACGTGATGGTGTCGTCGTCGACCGGCAGCGGCAAGACGGCGTCGTTCGTGATTCCGGCGCTCGAGCGCATCCTTGCGGCGCGCGCCGACACGACGCAGCGTCGCGAGAAGGGCAAGGTCTACGGTCCGCGCCTGCTGGTGCTGGTGCCGACGCGCGAGCTCGCGCTGCAGGTCGCCAAGGCCGCGGCGCTGTACGGCCGCCACGTGCAAGGCCTGCGCGTGGCCTGCGTCGTCGGCGGCGTGCCGTATCCGCTGCAGATCAAGCAGTTGTGCGGCCCGCTCGACATCCTGATCGCCACGCCGGGGCGCCTGCTCGACCACCTGCAGACCGGCAAGGCGGTGATCGACCACGTCGAGATGCTCGTCCTCGACGAAGCCGACCGCATGCTCGACATGGGCTTCATCGACGACATCCGCACCATCGCCGAGCACACGCCCGAAGCACGCCAGACGCTGATGTACAGCGCCACCTTCGCCGGCCACGTCGGCCGCCTCGCGCAGCAGCTGCTCAAGGACGCCGAGCGCATCGACGTCGCGTCGCACACCGACACGCATGCGCACATCGAGCAGCGCCTGCACTGGGCCGACAACGGCGCGCACAAGAACGCGCTGCTCGATCACATCCTGACCGAGCGCGAAGTCGACCAGGCGCTCGTGTTCACCAGCACGCAGCGTGACGCCGACTGGCTCGCCGACCGCCTCGCCGACATGGGCCACAAGGTCGCGTCGCTGCACGGCGCGATGCCGCAGGGCCGCCGCAACCGCACGCTGACGGCGCTGCGCCGCGGCGACCTGCGCGTGCTCGTTGCCACCGATGTTGCGGCGCGCGGCATCGACGTGCCGACGATCAGCCACGTCATCAACTACGGCCTGCCGATGAAGGCCGAGGACTACGTGCACCGCATCGGCCGCACCGGACGCGCCGGACGCAACGGCCTCGCCGTGACGCTGGCCGAGCGCATGGACAGCGGCATGGTGCGTCGCATCCAGCACTTCACGACGCAGAACATCCCCGTCGCGACGATCGCCGGGCTCGAGCCGCGCAGCCCCGAGCCGCGACTGCACGCGCCGCGGCCGGAGGGCCGCTTCGGCGGCCGTCCGCAGGGCCGGCCCGCACCGGGCGGCAACCACGGCGGCCACGGCAAGCCGTTCCAGCACCGCGGCGACGCTGCACCGGCCGGCCGCGAACGCGCGCCGTTCGAGCGGGCCGCGCACGAGCGCGGCGGCAACGGCAACGGCAACGGCTACGCGCCGCGCAAGGCCGCCGGGCCCGGCGGCGGCTTCAAGCCGCAGCGCCCGCGGCAGGGCGGCTGGAGCCGCTGAGCGCGCGGGGACGCGCCATGAAGAAGGCCCGCTCGCGCGGGCCTTTTCTTCCGGCTCCCTCTCGACCGGCGACGGGGGAAAGGGCTGGGGTGAGGGGGGCCGAACGCGCTCAAACGCCTAGCAGTTCCACCTCGAACAGCAGCGTTGCGTTCGGCGGGATCACGCCGCCGGCACCGCGCGCGCCGTATCCGAGCTGCGGCGGGATCACGAGGCGGCGCGTGCCGCCGACCTTCATGCCCTGCACGCCTTCGTCCCAGCCGCGGATCACCATGCCGGCGCCGAGCGAGAACCCGAACGGGTCGTTGCGGTCCTTGCTCGAATCGAACTTGGCGCCGACGGCGCCGTTCTCGTACAGCCAGCCGGTGTAGTGGACGGTGACGTCCTGGCCGGCCTTGGCTTCGGCGCCGGTGCCCGGCACGGTGTCTTCGTACTGCAGGCCGGAGGGAGTGGTTTGCATGCGGGATTCCTTTCGATGCGTCGCCGGCGATCGCGGGCGAGGGGCTGCATCATGCCACCGGCCAGCGCGCGCCCCACTGCGTGACCGCGCTCGCGAGCAGGTCGCCGAGCGCCGCTGTCGGGTCGGCCCGCAGCCCGAGCACGCCGAACGCCGCCGCCACCGCGTCGCGGCCCGGCTCGACGGCCTCGGCGCCATGGCCCTTCGAGAGCTTCTCGCCGTCGCTGTGCAGCACCAGCGGCGTGTGCAGCCAGGCCGGCGTCGGCAGGCCGAGGCAGCGCTGCAGATGGATCTGGCGCGGCGTGTTGTCGGCCAGATCCTCGCCGCGCACCACGTGCGTGACGCCCTGGTCGGCATCGTCGACGACGACGGCGAGCTGGTAGGCCCACAAGCCGTCGGAGCGTCTGAGCACGAAGTCGCCGACGTCGCGCGTCACGTTCTGGCGTTGCGGCCCGAGGCGCCGGTCGGTCCAGTCGATCACGCTGTCGGCGCCGTCCGGCTGCTGCGTGCGCAGCCGCATCGCGCGCGCCGGCTTGCCGTGCAGGCCGTCGCGGCAGGTGCCGGGATAGATGCGCTCGGCATGGCGCTCGCGCGGCGTTGCGGCGGCGTCGATCGCGTCGTCGATCTCGCGACGCGTGCAGCCGCAGGAATAGGCGAGGCCGGCGTCGACGAGCCGCCGCAGCGCCGCGGCGTAGAGCGCACCGCGCTGCGACTGATAGACGGGGGTCGCATCGGACATGATCCCGCAGCCGGCGAGCTGCTGCAGGATCGTCGCCGCGGCGCCCGGCGCGCAGCGCGGCGTGTCGACGTCCTCGATGCGCACCAGCCACTGGCCGCGCGCGGCGCGCGCGTCGAGCCAGCTCGCCAGCGCGGCGACCAGCGAGCCGGCGTGCAGCGGGCCGGTGGGCGACGGCGCGAAGCGGCCGACGTAGCGCATCGGTCCACGCGCCTTCAGTCGAGCGGCCCGGCGTGGCGCTCGACGAGGGCGCGCCGCGTCACCGGGCTTTCGAGCTGCTGCAGCCACCACTGCAGCGCGCGGCCGAGTCCGACCGCGCTGCGCTCGGCGCGCCAGGCGTAGGTCAGGCGCACGCTCTGCGGCCCGGCGGCCGTTGTCCGTGTCACCAGATGCCCGGCCTCGAAGTGCGGCCGCGCCAGCGGCTCGGGCAGGTAGCCGCAGCCGAGCCCGCGCAGCAGGGCCTCGAGCTTGTGGCGCGTCGTCGGCACCGTCAGCACGTCCTGCCCCGGCAGCAGGTTCACCGTGACGGGTGCCAGTCGCTGCGCCGTGTCGGCGACGGCGACGGCGCGGTGCTGCACCAGCTCGGCGTCGTCGATCGGCTCGCTGCCTTGGGCCAGCGCATGGTGCGGCGCCACGGCGAAGACGAAGCGCACGTCGCCGAGCGGCCGCGACTCGATGCCGCCCGGGTTCGCGAAGTCGCCGGCCACGCCGATCGCCAGGTCGGCGCGGCCCGAGACCAGCGCCTCCCAGGTGCCGGCGAGCACTTCGCTGTGCAGGCGCAGCCGCGTGCCGGGGCCGCTGCCGGGTTGCGCGTCGTCGGGCCGCAGCGCGCAGAACGCCTCGACCAGCTCGAACAGCGTCGGCCTCGACAGGATGTCGTCGACGACGATCTCGAGCTGCGTCTCCCACCCGCAGGCGACGCGGCGTACGCGGTTGGCGACCGCTGCCGTCGCCTGCAGCAGGCGCCGCCCTTCATGCAGCAGCTCCTCGCCGGCGGCGGTAAAGCGCGCCTGGCGCGAGCTGCGGTCGAACAGCAGCACGTCGAGCGCGTCTTCGAGCTGGCGCACGCTGTAGGTCAGCGCCGAAGGCACCTTGCCGAGCTCGCGCGCCGCCGCCGCGAAGCTGCCGCTGCGCGCGATCGCGTCGATCATCAGCAACGCCTCGGGCGTCAGAACGGTGCGTCGGTCGGGCATGGCGGGCTTCAGGGCGTTTGAATGATGCCATCAAGCCCATGCAGCCGCGGGCCGGGCTCCCGCTCCTACAGTGCAGTCATCAGGAGATTCCGACCATGATGACTCTGCGCAAATCGGCCGAACGCGGCTGGGCCGACCACGGCTGGCTCAAGAGCTGGCACAGCTTCTCGTTCGCCGACTACTTCGACCCGGCCCACATGGGCTGGGGCAATCTGCGCGTGATCAACGAAGATCGCATCGCGCCCGGCACCGGCTTCGGCCTGCACGGCCACCGCGACATGGAGATCGTCAGCTACGTGCTCGACGGCGCGCTGGCGCACGAAGACAGTATCGGCAACGGCGCGACCATTGTGCCCGGCGAGGTGCAGCGCATGAGCGCCGGCACCGGCATCCGCCACAGCGAATCCAACCGCGCCGACCGCACGACGCACTTCCTGCAGATCTGGATCGAGACGCGCGAGCCCGGCATCGCGCCCGGCTACGAGCAGAAGGCGTTCGCCGAGGCCGACAAGCGCGGCCGGCTGCGCCTCGTCGCCAGCCCCGACGGCCGCGACGGCTCGGTGACGATCCACGCCGATGCGTTGCTGCACGCCGGCCTGTTCGACGGCGCCGAGCGCGCCGCGTTCGCCGTCGCGCCGGGCCGGCGCGCCTACGTGCACCTGGTGCGCGGCGAGCTCGACGTGAACGGCCGGCGCCTCGCTGCCGGCGACGCGCTGAAGGTCGCCGACGAGCCGCTGATCAAGTTGTCGAACGGCAGCGACGCCGAGGTTCTCGTCTTCGACCTGGCCTGACCTTTTTCCAACCCCTCAGGAGATCCGACCCGTGAATCCCTCGTTCAACAACACGCTGCTGCTCGTCGGCCGCATCCTGCTCGCGCTGATGTTCCTGCTGTCGGGCTACAGCAAGATCGGCGGCTTCGCCGGCACGGCCGGCTACATCGCGTCGGCGGGGCTGCCGCTGCCGCAACTGCTCGCCGTCGCGACGATCGTCCTCGAGCTGGGCGCGGGTCTCCTGCTCGTCGCCGGCTGGCAGACGCGCTGGGCGGCGCTCGCGCTCGCTGCCTTCACGCTGCTGGCGGCGCTGCTGTTCCATAACTTCTGGGCGATGCCGGCCGACAAGCAGATGATGCAGTACCTGATGTTCTTGAAGAACGTCTCCATCACGGGCGGCATGCTGGTGCTCGCGGCGGCGGGGCCGGGCGCCTGGAGCGTCGACGCGCGCCGCATGCGCTGACCGCGCGGCGGGTACAGTCGCGGCCATGCAGGGGCTGCGCAACGCGTTCGGATTGCTGCCGTGGACCGACTGGGTCGCGCTGGCCTGGTTCGTCGGCGCCTGGGTCGGCTATGCGCAGTTCGCGCGGCGGCGCGCCGAGCAGCGGCCGTCGGTGCTGGCGGCGACCAACCGCATCCGCCGCGAGTGGATGCTGCAGGCGACCTACCGCGACGTGCGCGTCGTCGACGGCGTCGTGGTGCAGAACCTCTCGGCCAGCCCGTCGTTCTTTGCCTCGACGACGATCCTGATCATCGGCGGCCTGCTCGCCGTGCTCGGCACGACGGAGAAGACGACGGATCTGGTGCGCGAGATTCCGTTCGTCGCGCGCACGTCGATGCTCGTGTTCGACCTGAAGATCGGCCTGCTGCTGCTCGTCTTCATCTACGCCTTCTTCCGCTTCACCTGGAGCCTGCGCCAGTACACCTTCGGCGCACTGCTCGTCGGCTCGGCGCCGGCACCGGAGGTGTTCGACACCGACGACGCATCGCGTCAGCGCTTCGCCGACCGCGCGGGCGGTGTGATGGGGCTGGCGGCCGAGACCTTCAACGCGGGCTTGCGCGCCTACTACATGGCGTTCGCCGCGATCGGCTGGTTCGTCTCGCCGCTCGTGTTCGCGCTGGCGACGGCGGGCGTCGTCGCCGTGTTGTACCTGCGCGAGTTCAACTCCGACGTGCTCGTGCTGCTGCGCGGCGACGTGCCGCGTTGAGAGCCGGTGAACTGATCTCCAAGTCCTTTCATTCGAGACTGATGCCGCCGCGGGCAACGAGGTCGCGGTATTCCAGCGACTTCGCATCGGTGTTCCTCAGGATGTCCGCGCGTGTCCAGCCGAGCCGCTCGAACGCGAAGGTGTCGAGCTGAGTCTTGACGTCCGGATCCGTCAGGACGCGGGCGACGTCGGCGTCGACCCGCGTCACGAGTGCGGCGGGGATGCCTTTCGGCGCCACCAGCACGACGAACGAGCTCAGCTCGAAGCCGGCAGGTCCGCCGGCCTCGGCCAGCGTGGGCACGTCCGGCATCTGCGGAATGCGGCGCGGCGTGGCCACCGCCAGGTACTTCAGCTTGCCGGCCTTGTACACGCCCTGGCTCGACGGGATGGTGCCGAAGCTCCAGTCGACGTCGCCCATGGCCACTGCAGAGAAGAGCTGGCCCATGTCGCGGAACGGCACGTGCACCATCGACGCTCCCGTCCGCCCCTCGATGCCGACCGCGCCGAGGTGCGCGGGACTCCCGACGCCCCAGGAGCCGTAGGTGAGCTTGCCCGATCGCTCCTTCGCCGCGGCAACGAGATCGGTCACCGAGGTCCACTTCGACTGCGACGACACCGCCAGCAGGAACGGCGTGCGGTACAGCGCGCTCACGGGGTCGAACACGTTGAGCGTCACGAAGTTCCGGTGCTTGTACAGGTGCGGAAGCGCGGCGAGGTGCTCGCTGTCGAGCTGAAGCAGGGTGTAGCCGTCGGCGGGCGCGCGGCGCACGGCCTCGATCGCGATGAACCCTCCGGCCCCCGGCTTGTTCTCGACCAGGACCTGTTGCTTCCACAGCTTCGACAGGCGATCGGTGACGAGCCGCAGCATCGCGTCCGGACCGCTGCCCGCGGGGAACGGCGTGACCACGGTGACGGCGCGGGCCGGATAGTCCTGCGCACGCGCCGATGCGGCGGCCAGGCCGAGCGTGATGGCGGCCACCGCCACGAGGGCGGTGCGAACGAGGTTCTTCATGACATGTCCTCTTTGCTGCACTGGATGGGGGGCGCGCTCGTGGGAGAGCCCGGCCCGCTCGGGGCACCGGGCAACCGGGCCTGCAAGGCGCGACGCATGACCTTGCCGGCCGGACTGATCGGGAACTCGGTGACCACTTCGAGACGCTCGGGCCACTTGAAGCGCGCGATCTCGCGTCCGCGCATGAATGCGCGCAGGGCGTCGAGGTCGAGGTGCGTGCCCGGTCGCAGGACGACGACCGCGCAGACGCGCTCGCCGAACACTTCGTCGGGCGCGCCGACGACGCAGGCCGCCTGCACGTCGGGATGCGCGAGGACGTGGTTCTCGACCTCTTCGCAGCTGACCTTCTCGCCGCCGCGGTTGATCTGTTCCTTCAGGCGTCCCTCGACGCGGAGATTGCCGTCGATGCGGCGCACGACGTCGCCCATGCGGTAGTAGCCGTCGGCGGTGAAGCTGCGCGCGTCGGCATCCGGAGCGCGGTAGTAGCCGCGGATCGTGTAGGGCCCACGCGCCTGCAACTCGCCCGGCTGGCCGTCGGGCACTTCGCGTCCGTCGGCATCGACGATGCGGATCTCGTCGGCCGGACAGACGGGCCGCCCGGAACTTTCGAGGCGAATCGCCCCGGGGTCGTCGAGGCGCGTCATGTTGAGCAGCCCCTCCGCAGTGCCGTAGCTCTCCTGGTAGATGCAGCGCAGCCGCGCTTCGACACGGCGCCGCTGCTCGGGCGCGAGCCTGGAGCCGCCGCACATCAGCACGCGCAGCGACGTCAGGTCGCAGCGCTCGGGCCAGTCGCTCGCGAGCCAGCGCGCCACGACAGGCGCAGCTGCGCTCACGACAGTGACACGCTCGCGCGCGATCAGCGGCAGCACGACCTCCGGATGCGCGGACCGGGCGATCACGGTCGTTGCCCCACAGGCCAGCGCACCGATGATCCCCGGTGCGCCGAGCGTGTAGTTGTGCCCCATCGGCAGCATCGCGAGAAAGACCGTGGCCGGGCCGAACTCCGCGGCGCGCGCGGCATGCAGGCAGCCGCACAGGTAGTCGTCGTGGGTGCGCGGAATCAGCTTCGGAATGCCCGTGGTGCCGCCGGACAGCAGCAGCAGCGCGATCGACGCGGCATCGGGCGGCGGGCAGCGTGGTGCGGCGCCTTGCTCGATGAGCGCATCGATGGCGATCTGCCCGTCGAGCGGCCCGCCGTCAACCAGCACGTGGCGCACGTGGGGGCAGGCCGCGACCACGTCGCGGGCCATCGTCCGGTAGTCGTGGTCGTGCGCTTTCTCGGGCACCAGCAGCGCGACGGCGCCGCTGGCGCGCGCGAAGTGGACGATCTCGTCGCCGCGGTGCGCCGGCAGCGCGAGCACCGGCACGACACCAATTCGCGTCAGGGCGAAGAACGCTTCGACGAGGCGCGCCCCGTTCGCGAGCTGGAACACGACGCGATCGCCGGCGCGCAGGCCCAGACCTTCGAGCCCGCCGGCAAGTGCGTCGACTCTTGCGAGCAAGTCGGCATAGCGCAGCCGGTGCTCGCCGTCCACGAGCGCCGTCGCCTCCGGCTGGCGGCGCGCGCTGTCGGCGAGCTGCTCGTACAGCGACAGACCGCGCCAGAGTCCCTGCTCCCGGTAGCGCCGGGCCAGATCCTCGGGCCAGGTGACGACTCCGTCCTCCATCGCATCCTCCAGGCTGGTGGGAAGCGCGGCCGCGCCACTGTGGCGAGGCCGCGAAGGCACCGTCGCAGCCGTCTCAGGCCGGGCTCATGTAGTCGGGAACCGGCAGCTCGATGCCGGCGCTCGGCGATGCCTCGCTGGCGCGACCGTCGGGCAGGACCGCGCGCACGTGGTAGTCATATCGCTGCCCGCCGAGCGCGAGGGCATCGGTCCAGGTCGTGACCTTGGTGGACTCCACCAGCGCCGCGTCTCCGCCCGCTGTGGAGCAATACACGTCGTAGCGCAGCGCGCGCGGCACCTTCGGCCAGCGCAACGCCACGCCCTTGTTCGTGACCTTGATCGTCGGCGCCGCGTCGACGGGCCAGGACAGCGGTGCCTCCTCCGGCGCCGATTTCGGCGCCTGCAGCGCGCCTTGCGGCCACAGCGCGCAGATCACCGGCTTGTGCGTGCCGTCGAGCTGCTTGCAGACGTTGCAGTAGTCGCACTGCACGATCTGGTCGGCCTGACCGTCGCGCACCTTGCGCGCCCAGGCCGGGTCGGCGAGCAGGCCTCGCGCGATGCCGACGATGTCGGTACTGCCGTCGGCGACCACGCGCTCGGCGTCGGCGGGATCGGAGAGTTTGCCGGCGATGGCGATCGGGGTGCGGATTCCCTTGGAGAGCAGGTGCGATCTGATCTGCGCGGCCAGGTTCGCATGCAGCGCGCGCGGCAGCCACGCGCCCGGCATGCAGCGGTCGCCCGAGTAGCCGGAGTAGGGGAACAGAACCTGGCCGGGCGTGTGCACGGCGTCCTCGAACTTGCCACCCACCGACATCGACAGGTAGTCGAAGCCGAGCGCCGCCAGGCGCTCCGCGATGAGCTTCGACTCGTCGACGGTGTAGCCGTTCTTGATGAACTCCTCGGCGTTGAAGCGGATGCCGACCGGGAAGTCGGTCCCCACGGCGCTCCGCACGCTGCGCATGACCTCGCCGATCAGCCGCAGGCGGCTCTCCAGCGTCTCGCCGCCGAAAGCGTCGGTGCGCGGGTTGGTGCGAGACAGGAACGACGAGAGCGTGTAGGCATGGGCCGAGTGCAGCTCGGCGCCATCGAAACCGGCCTCTCGGGCGCGCGCGACCGCGGCGCCGAACTGCACGATGATCTGCTCGATCTCCTCGGGCGCAACCGCATCGATCGTCTGCCGCCAGCCGGTGCGCGCGACCTTCATGAAGTGGATGATCTGCGGCACGATCTTCGAGTCGGAACTGTCGTGCACGCGCCGCGTGAGTTCGCGCAGGCCGGCGATGTAGCGATCGTCGCTGATGCGCAGCAGCGAGCCCGACTTGTTCTGGTGGATGGCCATCGCCTCGACGACGATCAGCCCGGCGCCGCCTTCGGCGTAGGCGACGTAGCGCTCGACGATGTCGTCGTTGACCATGCCGTCTTCGCGGCACAGATGTGTGACCATCGCCGGAACCATCACCCGGTTCGGGATGATCATGCCGTTGATGTCGAGCGGCTCGAACAGCTTCATGAGAGGGGCTCCTGGAGGGACGGGGATGCAGGTGACGGTCACATCAGCTCGCCGCCTGCGATGAGCAGGCTCTGGCCGGTGACGGATCGCGCAGCCGGCAGGCACAGCCAGCCCACCGCCGAGGCCACCTCGTCGGGCTGGATCAGGCGGCGTTGCGGGTTGTGCGCGACCAGTTCGGCGAGCGCCTGCTCGGGCGTGCGGCCGGTCTTGGCCACGATGTTCTCGACGGAGCGCGTCACGATGTCGGTGTCGGTGAAACCGGGGCACACCGCATTCACCGTCACGCCGGATCGCGCCACCTCGATGGCGAGCGAGCGCGTCAGGCCGACCAGCCCGTGCTTGGCCGCACAGTACGCGGTGACGTAGGCGCATCCGGTCATCCCGGACGTCGACGCGATGTTCACGATCCGCCCACGGCCCGCCTCGACCATCGGCGCGAGCACCTGCTGGATGCACAGGAACGGCGCGGTGAGATCGACGGCCAGCACCTCGTTCCATTTCGCGAGGCTGGTGCGCCCGAACGGCGCGGCGTGAGCGATGCCGGCGTTGTTGACGAGGATCGCGACCGGGCCGAGCTGGTTCGTGCTCCCGGCAAAGGCGCGAACGATGGAATCGGGCGAGCCCAGATCGAGCGCTTCCCCGGCGACGCGCACGCCGTGCGTCTCGGTCAGCTCCTTCGCGCAGGCCTGCAGCGCCGCGGTGTCTCGCCCCATCAGCGTGAGGTCGGCACCCAGACGCGCAAGCTCGAAGGCGATCGCCTTGCCGATGCCGCGACCGCCGCCCGTGACTACAGCGTGCTGCCCTTGCAGCGGTGAGGCTTCGTCGCGTGTCGCGGCATTCATGGTCGCGTGTCTCCTGAGTCGAGCGGGCATCTGCGGCCCGCTTGTGCTGCCTCTCCCGAGTGGTCGGCTCAGGATGCGTGGGGCGCACTGTAGGAGCACCGCTCGATTCGGAACAGTGACAAAATCGAAAGCATCCCATTCGAAACTCGAATACAGATGCCATCGCTCGACCTGCGCCTGCTCTCCGTCTTCGACGAGATCGCCAAGACGCGTTCGGTGAGTCGTGCGGCGGAGGCGATGGGGCTCGGCCAGCCGGCCGTCAGCATCGCGCTGGCGCGATTGCGTGAACATTTCGGCGATCCGCTGTTCGTGCGCGTAGGGTCCGTCATGGAGCCCACGCCGCTCGCGCGCGAACTCACGCAACCCATGCGGCAGGCCCTGGCCGCCGTCGAAGCCGCGCTCGGTCACCGCAGCCGCTTCGAGGCGAAGACGACGACTCGCAGCTTCGTCGTCAGCATGAGCGACATCAGTCAGGTCGTCCTGCTGCCTTCGCTGTGGGCCCGGTTGCTGGGTGAGGCCCCGGGCGTGGCAGTCGACGTGCGCCCGCTGTCGCCCGAAACGCCGCAGCAACTCGAATCCGGCGAGGCCGACCTGGCGATCGGCTTCATCCCGCAGCTCGATGCCGGCTTCTACCAGCAGACCCTCTTCCCGCAACGCTACGTCTGCCTGGTGCGTGCCGGACACCCGCGCGTGCGCCAGTCGCTGAGCCGCGCGCTCTACGAGGCCGAATCACACATCGTGGTGAGCGGTGCCGGGACGGGACACGCGATCGTCGAGCGCGAGTTGGAGCGGCAAGGCATTCATCGCCGGATCGCGCTGCGGGTGCCCAACTACGTCGGGCTGTCCTACCTGATCCAGGGCACCGACCTGATTGCCACCATCCCGCTGCGGCTGGCCGAGGTGATCTCCAAGCGCGGGCGCTATCGCATGTTCGCTCCGCCCGTCCCGCTGCCCGGCTACGAGATCAAGCTGCATTGGCACGAGCGCTTCCATCACGATCCGGGCAGCCGGTGGATGCGCTCGGCGATCACGCGGCTGCTCAGGACCTGACGGCCGCACGGCAGCTGTCTGTGCTCACAGTTTCGATCGCGGTTCAGGGCAGATCGCGCGCCAGCCTCAACCCGCTGAACTGCCACTGCGCCTGCGGCGGGAAGAAGTTGCGGTAGCTCGCGCGCACGTGGCCGGCCGGCGTGGCGCAGGAGCCCCCGCGCAGCACGAGCTGGCCGCACATGAACTTGCCGTTGTATTCGCCCACCGCGCCGGCGGCCGGGCGGTAGCCGGGATAGGGGTCGTAGCTCGAACGCGTCCACTCCCACACGTCGCCGTACATCTGCTGCGGTGCGTCGCCCGCCGGCTGCGCCGCGGGCAACGGGTGGAAGGCGCGGCGTTCGGCCCAGTGGGCGTGATCGGGCGCGCCGGCCGGCAGGCTGCGCGCGGCGCGCTCCCATTCGGCCTCGGTCGGCAGCCGCGCGCCGGCCCAGCGCGCATAGGCCTCGGCCTCGAAGAAGCTGAGGTGGCACACCGGCGTGCGCTCGTCGATCTCGACCGTGCCCTGCAGCGTGTGGTTGAGCCAGATGCCATCGCGCTGTTGCCAGTAGAGCGGCGCGCTGCGCTGCGCCTCGCGCACCCAGTCCCAACCCGCCGACAGCCACAGCTCGGGCCGCCGGTAGCCGCCGTCGTCGATGAAGGCGAGGTATTCGCCGTAGGTAACGGGCCGCGACGCGATCTCGAAGGCATCGAGCCAGGCGCGGTGGCGCGGCGCCTCGTTGTCGAAGCAGAACGCGCCGTCGCGCGCAGCATCGTGGCCCGTCTCGAACAGCCCCGCGTCGAAGCCGCACCAGCGCAGCGGCTGCGGCTGCACCGCGGCGATCGGCCAGCGCCGCGCATAGGCCGGCTGCAGCGGATTGCGCGACAGCAGGTGCTTCAGGTCGGTGAGGATCAGTTCCTGGTGCTGCTGTTCGTGGTGCAGGCCGAGCGTGACCAGCGCTCGGACCTCCGGCGCCACCGGGCGCGCCAGCAGCGCGAGCATGCGTTCGTCGACCTGCGCGCGGTAGCGTTGCACGTCGGCCAGCGCGGGCCGCGTGACGAGGCCGCGCTCGGGCCGCGGATGCTGCGCGCCGATGCCGTGGTAGTAGCTGTTGTAGAGCACGCGGAAGTGCGCGTCGAACGGCGCGAAGCGCGGTTCGTACGTCTCGAGCACGAAGGTCTCGAAGAACCACGTCGTGTGCGCGAGGTGCCACTTGACCGGGCTCGCGTCGGGCATCGACTGGGCCTGGCAGTCCTCGGTCGACAGCGGCTCGGCGAGCCGGGCGCTGGCGTCGCGCACGCGGCCGTAGTGCGTGGCCAGGGCTTCGATCTGTGCTGCGGTGCAAGCGGTCACGGGGGCTCCCTTCGTCGCGGCGCGCGGCGGCCGCATGCTGGCTCGCCGGCAATCGCGGTGCCGGCGGCCGGCCCCGGAAACCGGGGCGCGCCGCTTTCTACAATGCAGCCATGCCCTTCGTCCACCTGCGCGCCCACACCGAATTCTCCGTCGTCGACGGCACCTTGCGCATCGACGACGCCGTCGCGGCGGCGCGCGCCGACGGCCAGCCGGCCGCCGCGATCACCGATCTGAACAACCTGTTCGGCGCCGTCAAGTTCTACAGCAAGGCGCGCTCCAAGGGCGTGAAGCCGATCGTCGGCGTCGACGTCTGGATGGAGCCGATCGACGCCGCCCAGGGCGGCGACCGCCAGCCCAGCCGATTGCTGCTGCTGATCCAGGACCGGCAGGGCTACCTCAACGCCTGCGAGCTGCTGGCCCGCGCCTGGACGAAGAACGCGCAGCGCACCCAGGCCTGGCTGCGCTGGGACTGGCTCGAAGCGCTGGGCGCCGGCTTGATCTGCCTGTCGGGCGCCGACGCCGGCATCGTCGGCCGCGCATTGCTGGCCGGCGATGCGCGCCGCGCGGCCGAACTGGCGCAGCGACTGGCGGCGCTATTTCCGGGGCGCTTCTACATCGAGATCCAGCGCGCCGGGCTGCCCACGCACGAGGCGCACGTGCGCGCCGCCGTGCCGCTGGCCGCCGAGCTGCGGCTGCCCGTCGTCGCGACGCACCCGATCCAGTTCGCGACGCCCGACGACTACGTCGCGCACGAGGCGCGCGTTTGCGTCGCCGAGGGCGAGACGCTGGGCAACCCGCGCCGCGCGCGGCGCTTCACGCCCGAGCAGTACGCCAAGACGCAGGCCCAGATGGAGGCGCTGTTCGCCGACATCCCGGCGGCGATCGCCAACACGGTCGAGATCGCCAGGCGCTGCAACCTGCAGCTCGTGCTGGGCAAGCCGCAGCTGCCCGACTTCCCGACGCCCGTCGTCGACGGGCAGCGGGTGCCGATCGCCGACTACTTCCGCGAGCAGTGCGAGATCGGCCTCGAAGCGCGCCTCGCGATGCTCTACCCCGACGCCGCCGAGCGCGCGCGCCAGCAGCCGGTCTATGTCGAGCGCCTCGCCTTCGAGATCGACACGATCCTGAAGATGGGATTTCCCGGCTACTTCCTGATCGTCTCGGACTTCATCACCTGGGCCAAGCAGAACGGCTGCCCGGTCGGCCCGGGGCGCGGCTCGGGCGCGGGTTCGCTGGTCGCCTATGCGCTCAAGATCACCGACCTCGATCCGCTGCGCTACAAGCTGCTGTTCGAGCGCTTCCTGAATCCCGAACGCGTCTCGATGCCCGACTTCGACGTCGACTTCTGCCAGGGCAACCGCGATCGCGTCATCGAATACGTGAAGGAGAAGTACGGCCGCGACGCCGTGAGCCAGATCGCCACCTTCGGCACGATGGCGGCGAAGGCGGCGCTGCGCGACGTCGGCCGCGTGCTCGGCATGGGCTACGGCCACGTCGACTCGATCGCCAAGCTGATTCCGGCGCCGCCGGGCAAGCACGTGACACTGGCGCGCGTGCCCGAGCAGCCCGATGCCGGCGTGATCTATGCGCGCAGGGAGGCGCCCGAGCTCGAGCAGCGCGAGCAGGCGGAAGAAGAGGTCGCCGAGCTGCTCGCGCTGGCGATGCGCCTCGAGGGCGTGACGCGCAACGTCGGCATGCACGCCGGCG
>Ga0138256_10002952_pt1 | contig 18166 bp, 16 predicted proteins | sample KNB2016incub_MG_FD_105486 | JGI IMG/M metagenome (GOLD analysis project Ga0138256, IMG submission 105486) | Active sludge microbial communities from wastewater in Klosterneuburg, Austria - KNB2014incub_MG | ecosystem: Engineered > WWTP > Activated sludge > Unclassified | place: Austria... | reverse complement strand
TTGAGATTATTAAGCTTGCCCTCAAGCTCAACCATCTTTATCGAACTGGATCCGATGTCTAGACCGGCTACGCTTTTCTTTTTACCGAACATGTTCTGTTTGCTCCTATTGGCTGCAATATCTTTTCTTTGGACTAAAAGTTTTCTTGAGTTCCCATCCGAAGATGCGTGTTCTGATTTATGAAGGTTTTTGCCACTCAATAATAGATCGGAAAGTTGGGACTATTCATTCGACAGGTCAACTAACAAGATGTGCCTAAAACCCGCATTTTTCGGATGTTTCGATCACGAGACGTGACCGGCGGAAACAAGCTAAATTCAAGAAAACTTTGCCGCTTGGTGGCGATAGGTGTAAGACCTGTAAGGTCGTTACTCTTAAAATTTACAGTAATGCACAACGTCTGTCAACAGTTTTTTACATTGTTTAACCTCACAATGAAAGAATATCGGGCAGGTTGATGTTGCGATGCGGTCAGAATGACCTTATTTAGGTGCGGATCGTGGAGGAATGAGTGCGAATAATAACCGATGTCAATCCGTAACTATTGCAATGAGAGAGCTTATTTGAATCTTTTCAATTCCATTTTTGTCACGGATTCAAGATGCACTTCGTCGGGGCCGTCGGCGAGCCGCAGCGAACGGGCGTAGATCCAAAACTGTGCGAGCGGAAAATCCTGAGAAACGCCGCCGCCTCCGTGGACCTGTATGGCTCGGTCGATGATATTTAATGCCATTTGAGGGGCGACGGCTTTAATCATCGCGATCTCGCGGCGGGCGGCTTTGTTGCCTTGGGTGTCCATGAGCCAGGCAGTCCGAAGCACGAGCAATCTGGCCTGATCGATCGCGAGGCGAGCCTCGGCGATCCACTGGCGGACAACGCCTTGGGCGGCGACAGGTTTGCCAAAGGCTGTGCGGGAATTTGCACGCGAGCACATCAGCTCAAGCGAACGCTCGGCAACGCCGATCAGACGCATACAATGATGAACCCGTCCCGGCCCGAGCCGTCCCTGCGCGATCTCAAAACCGCGTCCCTCGCCGAGCAATAGATTTTCTTTTGGTACACGAACATTGGTGAACGTGATCTCGGCGTGCCCGTTCGGGGCGTCGTCATAACCCATTACATTCAGCATTCGCTCAACCTTGACGCCGGGAGTGTCCATCGGCACGAGGATCATCGATTGCTGTAAATGCTTTTCGGCTTGTGGGTCGGTCTTGCCCATAAAGATCGACAGCTTACAACGGGCATCACCGCCACCAGTCGACCACCACTTGCGTCCGTTGAGGATGTAATCGTCGCCGTCGCCGACGAGCGACGCACAAATATTTGTCGCATCCGACGAAGCCACATCAGGCTCGGTCATTGAAAAGCAAGAGCGTATCTCGCCGTTGAGGAGCGGCTTTAGCCACTGTTCTTTTTGCTCTGCGGTGCCGTAAAGATGCAGCACCTCCATATTTCCGGTGTCAGGAGCGGAACAGTTAAAAACTTCGCTTGCCCATACGACGCGGCCCATCATCTCCGCGAGTGGTGCGTATTCGAGATTTGTCAGGCCAGACTCGGACGGCAAAAAAAGATTCCACAAGCCGGCTGCCTTTGCCTTGTCTTTTAGTTCTTCGATCAACCCGCTCGGCTGCCAGCGGTCACCCGCGTCGATCTCTGCGGTGAAAGCGGCCTCGTTAGGATAAATATGCTCGTCCATAAACGCGGCGAGCTGTTTTTGCAGTTCAATTGTTTTTGCTGAATAATCGAAGTTCATAGGGTAAATTTAGCCACAGATTAGCACAGAAACCACGAAATGCATGAAACGAAACCGGTCCGTGCCGGAGAGGAATTAGATATCGAGCGTCTGAGCGGGTATTTGGCCGAGCAGTTGCCGTCCGCAAGTGGCAACATCGGGGTCGAGCAGTTCCCCGCCGGCAGCTCAAATCTGACATATCTCGTTCGCATCGGTGACGCCGAATATGTACTCCGCCGACCGCCTTTCGGCAATACGGTCAAATCTGCACACGACATGAGCCGAGAGTTTAATGTGCTATCAAAACTCTCAGCAGTATATCCGCCCGCCCCAAAACCGCTACTCTTTTGCGACGATCAATCGGTGATCGGCTCCGATTTTTATCTGATGGAACGACGAAAGGGACTTATTATTCGAGGGCAAATAGGGCAGAACCACCTGCGTGAGCGGGTGGGCTCTTCGCAGGAGTATAGACTCAAGGTCTGCAAAAACTTCATCCAAACCCTCGCCGATCTGCACACTCTCGACTACAAAGCAGCTGGTCTCGGCAATCTCGGCAAGCCGGAAGGCTACGCCCGCCGTCAGGTCGAAGGCTGGACACAACGCTATTTCGCCGCAAAGACCGATGAACACGCCGCACTCGAATCAGCGATCAGTTGGCTCAATGACAATATTCCGGCAGACGCCGGAGCGTCGCTCGTCCACAACGACTACAAATTCGACAATGTAATGCTCGACCCTGACGATCTCACAAAGATAATGGCTGTCTTGGACTGGGAAATGGTCACAGTCGGCGATCCGCTAATGGACCTGGGAACAACGCTTGGTTATTGGATGTCACGCGAAGTTGGCGATGAGCTATTGAATATGCCCTTTAACCCGCGGGTCCTGATGGAAAACATTACCCGCCAAGAATTGGTTGAAATATACGCCGCCGCATCAGGCCGCGATGTATCAAACATTCTATTCTTTTACGTCTTCGGCACATTCAAGATCGCCGTCATCGCCCAGCAGATCTATGCGAGATACGTCCGAGGATTTACAAAAGACCCAAGGTTCGCCACATTCAACAAATTCGTAGCATCGCTCGGAATCATAGCCGCATCTGCAATATCTAGAAAGTCGATCTGACAATTGAATTAAGATATGAGAAATAACCTATTACTCGTGCTCACTACACTCGCATTTTCAACCTTTGTGTACGGCCAAGGCTCGCCGAAGCCAACTCCAACGCCCGTACCGAAGCCGCCCGTTTATATCCCTGCTGACAATGTTACGACGATATCGCAGGTCACGGATGTGACGTCAAAAGACGAATACTACATTCATCTAAAAGCATTGATCGAGTCGCACAAGGTAAAATATTTGACATCTCAATACAAATACAACGGTGCCGCAAATCTAAACTCGCCTGATCTAGGATATATGGCATCGAACGGGCAAATAGCGATGATGTCGGTAGCTAAAGAGCGAGGCATGTTGGCCTCAAAATACAAAGCACTCTTTGGAAAGGGTTGCTCGACGCCAACTGGCAAGAATGGAGTTCTGAATGAGGCCGAAGTACTCGAAGACCTAAAATGCCGCTTCGGCCTGACCGAGATGAAGAACAGCACGCCGACAAACATCGTCACGAAAGGTCGGTTCGCGATGCTTCTCAATCAAGCCTTAAATCTCTGGATCCGGAAACTCGACGCGTTGAGATAGTTCGGCTAGTTCCCCGCCGTCCGCTCACGCCAGCTTTGGGTTGGGCCGCCGGCGTCGCGGCGTTCCATGGTGATCGCTCCGGGTGACGGGCAGATGAGGTAGCAGAGGTTGCAGCCGACGCACTCGGCTTCGATCACGCGGGGGTAGCGCTTGCCGTCAACTTCTTCGAACTCAAAGCTCTGGTGAGCGCCGTCTTCGCAGGCGACGTAGCAGAGATTACACTGGATGCATTTATCTTTGTGGACGTGGGCTTTGACGTCATAATTGAGGTCCAGGTCGCCCCAATCTGTGATCCGTCCGACCGATTTGCCGACGATGTCGCCGACGCTCGCAAATCCCTTTTCGTCCAAATAATTATTGAGCCCGTCGATCATGTCCTCGACGATGCGGTAACCGTAATGCATCACTGCGGTACAGACCTGCACATTTGCCGCACCAAGCAGCATAAACTCGACCGCGTCGCGCCAAGTATTGATGCCGCCGATGCCGGAGATAGGGATGTTAAACTCGGCATCGCGGGCTAGCTCGGAAACCATGTTGAGAGCGATCGGCTTGACCGCCGTGCCGCAATAACCGCCATGGGCGGCCATTCCGTTCACATTCGGATATGGGATCATCGTATCGACGTCGACACCTATTACCGAGTTGATCGTATTTATCAGCGAAACTGCATCGGCACCGCCTTTTTGTGCGGCCCGCCCGGGCGGAACGATATGCGTTACATTTGGCGTGAGTTTTACGATCACAGGAATATCCGAAACCTCTTTGACCCACTCCGTGACCATGCAAGTATATTCCGGCACCTGACCCATCGCGGCTCCCATGCCTCGTTCAGACATACCGTGCGGGCAGCCAAAATTTAGCTCAAATCCGTCACATCCGGTGTCCTGCGTTCGCTTTGTTATCTCTTGCCAGGCCTCTTTTTTTGACTCGACCATCAGGCTCGCGATGACCGTGTGGTCAGGATATTTCTTTTTGCACTCAGCCATCTCTTTGAGATTGACCTCAAGCGGGCGATCCGTGATCAGCTCAATATTATTGAGCCCGATCATTCGAACCTGTCCCTGATCGAGTGCGGCGAGACGAGACGAGACATTTGTGATCCGCTCGCCAAGCGTTTTCCAAACCGCGCCGCCCCAACCGGCATCAAACGCCCGCTCGATCATCGAACCCATATTCGTCGGCGGTGCCGAAGCGAGCCAAAATGGATTTGGAGATTTAATACCTGCAAAATTTGTAGTTAGATCTGCCATATATTAGTGCGGATTTGGATCAACCGGTGCCTTAGGCGGGTCGCGCAAAATGGCTCCGGCAAACTCGACCTTTTCTCCCGTAAGCGTTTCGTGAATACCCATCGCGGCGTGTTTGCCCATTTGCGAAGCATCGACCGCCTCGGCACCGCCGTTGGCACAGTCACCGCCGGCAAATATTTTTGCGTCGGATGTCTGCATCTGTCCGTTGACGACAACACGGCCTTTTTCGTCCACATCGACACCGGCAATATCGGTAAAGAACAACGCCATTTTTTGTTGGCCGATGGCCTTGATGACCATGTCGCAGTCGATCTTAAACTCGCTGTCGCCCTGTCGCACACTCATCCCGCTAACGCTCGAATCACCTGAGATCTCGACAGGGATGGTCTCCCACATAAATTCGATGCCGTCTTTTCGGGCGAGTTCTAGCTCGTATTCGTATGCGGGTGCGTCTTTTTCGGTGCGGCGATACATCAATGTGACTTTCTCTGCCCCGAGTCGCTTGGCCTGTGTCACGGCGTCGATCGCCGTATTTCCGGCGCCGATAACAACGACATTCTGGCCAAGCGGGACGCTTTTCCAGTCGCGGGTTTTGATCTTTTCAATTAGTTCCAGAGCGTCAAAGACGCCGTCTAGGTCTTCGCCGGGGATGCCAAGTTTGTTAGTCTCGCCCAGACCGACAGCGAGGAAAACGGCGTCATGCCATTCTCTGAGCATCGCCATGCTGACGCGATTGACCTTGCCCAATATTTCGGTCTCATCATCGCCGCCGGTGATCCGCGTGTTGAGGATAAATTTCACGCCCATACGGGCGATATGGTCGACCTCGCTCAAAGACACGGTTTGCGGCATCTTGTATTCAGCCATGCCGTAGGTATCGAGCCCCCCGGCCTTTTCCTTTGCCTCATATACGGTCACGTCATAACCCAGGCGTGCGAGATAAGCGGCACACGAAAGCCCTGCCGGGCCCGAGCCTACAATGCCGACGGACTTGCCGTTAGGCTCGCCTTTTTCAAATATTTGTTTATCGACAGCCATCGCATGGTCGGTCGCGTAGCGTTGGAGACGTCCGATCTCGATGGGTTTATTAATAAGCGTTTTCTCGACACACGCACCTTCGCACAGTACCTCGACCGGACATACGCGGGCACAGCTCGCACCGATCGGATTTGCGTCAAATATCACGCGAGCCGATCCGATGACGTTGCCGCTTGCGATCTTTTTGATAAACCCGGGGACATCGATATGCGTCGGGCAGGCGTGCATACACGGTGCGTCGTAGCAATAGAGACAGCGGTTCGCCTCTTGCATCGCCTCGGCTGCAGACATTGCCGGGTTGATCTCGGCAAAATTATGCTCGATCTGAGTTATGTCCAGCGGTGTACAAAATGCATTATCCATACGCTTTTTAGCTGACCTTTACAAAATATTTGCCATCAAAACGATAGGTGATAAATTTGCTCGTGACGCGCCCCTGCGGCGTGCGTTTGTCTTCGATCACGACCGGAAAGCGAAAACTCTTATTCGCCTCGTTGTAAAAGAAAAGCCTGACCGGACGTTCGGGATGATCGACGACGGTAAAAAAATCAAAGGCAAAGCCGACCGAATTTTTGATTCCCGATGTCGTGCGGATGACCTTGGCATCCGTATCGAGCTTTTCGCCGTTTATTCGAAATGCCTTGATCGTCTGTCCCGCAAGCGATGTCGAACCAATAAAAGTCGAGACGCCGAGATAGATCGGCCCGCCCGTTGTGTCGGTCTGAAATATCTGATGGTAAAAAACGCCCGCACTCTCGTCCTCAAGCGTTTCGGCCCAGCTGTAAATTTTTCCGCTTTTCCCTTTGTACTGAAATACGCTGGCAAAATCGCGCATCGTACCCCCGGTTTCCTGATCCCACGAATAAATACGCAACCGCCCGTCCTTTGAGGTCGTGATGTACATTTTGTCTTTCAGCCCCGGGAAGCTGAATTTCATAATGTCGGCCCGCTTGCCATATTTGAGCAGTTTTTCCCTCAAGTCGGCGTTATTTTTAGACAGCTTTTCGTCGTCATAACCGCCGTTGTAACTACCGTATTTGGAAATGTTGTCGAGATATCCGACAAACTCGCGCTCGATGGCAGTCGGCGTCTGCGCGAATGTGGCACTCGCGAAGAATAAAAACAGAATAGCTAAAATACTGTGTCTCATGATCTATTAATCGTCGATGATCGGGCCGTAAGCATCCGGCCGTCGATCCCTGAAAAACTGCCACGTGTTACGCACCTCGCGGATCTTGTCCATATCGAGGTCGGCGACGACGAGTTCGTCCTGATCGCGTGAACCGACCGCAAGCATCTGGCCGCGCGGATCGCAGAAATAGCTCTGGCCGTAAAATTCGCCGATGTTCCAGGGAGCTTCGGTGCCGACTCGGTTGATGGCTCCGACAAAATAACCGTTCGCGACTGCGTGAGCTGGCTGCTCTAATTTCCAGAGGTATTCGCTCAATCCCGCGACCGTAGCCGATGGATTAAAGATGATCTCCGCCCCATTAAGGCCGAGACATCTCGCCCCCTCAGGGAAATGCCGGTCGTAGCAAATATAAACGCCGATCCGGGCATAAGCCGTGTCAAAACAAGGATAGCCGAGATTGCCCGGCTTAAAGTAAAATTTTTCCCAAAAACCGGGAGCAACGTGCGGGATGTGCGTTTTGCGGTATTTGCCGAGATATGTGCCATCGGCGTCGATGACGGCGGCGGTGTTGTAATATACGCCGGTTTGCTCCTCCTCGTAGATCGGCACGACGATGACCATGCCGTGCTGTTTTGCGACCTCTTGCATCAGCTTGACGGTCGGGCCGTCGGGAATGCGTTCGACCGCTTCGTACCAACGCGTCGTCTGCTCGGCACAAAAATACGGCATCGTGAAAACCTCTTGAAAACAGAGCATCTGGACGCCCTGTTTCGCGGCCTCCTCGACCATCGTCATCTGATGGTCGATATTTGCTTTGCGGATCTGCTCGATCGGAGCATCGGTCGGTGCAACGTTGTGGGCCTGTATGAGGCCGGCCTTAATTATTCTCGACATATTTTTTGTCCTTAAATATTATTTCTTCACTGCAGGTGCAGCAAATTTGTCATCGCTCACCGACGCGTTATTTTTTACATCAACGATCTTACGCATCCACTGGATCTGCGGCATCGCGTATTTGATCGTCGTCGGCAGCTTAACACCGCCAAAATCTTTGTGGTCTAGATAATCTACCTGAAAAACGTGGTTACCCAAAATGGTGGGCGACGATGCCGTGCGACGCACAAGAAACCCCATCGCGACATCAAAATAAAGCCGTTCCCGGCTATTGTCGGCAAGGGTGCCCAACACGAGATAAACGTCACGCCCGTCGATGCGGTCGAGGAAGCGAAATTCGAGCTTGGTGTAGACCGGCTTGAGATCCGCGTTGGCAAATAGCTGCGCTTCGCGTTTGATCTGCTCGGTCTCATCTATTTTCAGTTCGATCTTTGCACTGTCACCCGTCTTCCAAGCAGTCTTACCGTCAAAAACTTCGCTGACGATGTATTTGCCATAAATCGTGTTCGCAACAAGCTTTTTGCCTTTCTGAAAGATCTCTTCGGGCTCGGTCGTTTTGCCGTCGGGCTCCACGCGGGTCGCCTTGATCTCGCGTGAAGTCACTTTGGCAATATTGGCCGCACCTCCCATCGCGGCTTCGTATTTGGCAAGTATCTCCTCAACGGTCGGTTTCTTTTCAGGTTGTTTTGGCCGTTCCTCGGCCGGTTTTGCTGCTGTCAGCGGAAAGCTTGGCTGCGGGTGCGAGCGGCCGTTGTGACAGGTGTTGCAGTTGATCTCAGGCCGCCCGTTAAAATTGACCTTGTTCAGATCAAACATCATCGTCATCATCTTCCGGGCCATATCCTTGTGCTCAAAGCCCTCTTTCTCATAGTCGCCGTCATTCGACGCGTGGCAAAACGCACAGTTGACCCCGAGCGATGCCGACATCATGTTCATGACCTTGCCCATCTGATCGGCGGGCATGTCATTTAAGACCTTAATGCTCTTATACTTTTGTCCGGCAGTCTCTACCTGAGTCTTTTGAGCAAGAGACGCGCCTCCCCCGATCAATGCCGTGAGGACGAAACACGCGATAATTGCTAACTTAAGCCAGTATATTTTCTTCATAGATTCACGCCGCTTCGACAGCATGTTCGCACGGCAACGCCTCGACATACGCACGAACTTCCTGCCAATTAGATATTTTCGATGGGATGAGCCAGAGGCTGGTGCCGTCATTGAATTGTATTTCAGTCCTCCAAAGCATTGGCCGCCCGTTATCATTCGTTGCCATTTTATCAACCGTTCGGCTCAGCAGCGACCAGGGAATCTCCGCGCCATCGTTTCGCCCGATCCCTCTCGCCGAGAAATAACCAACGCTACGCCGGTAGGCCCTTACGAGGATAAAAAGCAGGACAGCAAATAACACCAGCAGCATCGCTCCGATCCCGAGCGGAACCACCTTGCCGCCGCTCAATCCTGTAAATATCATCCAGATACCGATCGGCACAAAGAAGACGCCGAGCCCCGCTACCAGCACGATCTGTAATTTGCTTGTAACAACCTTTAGTTCATTCATAGGAGTTAGTTGTCCCGATCAGCTCATCCAATTGACGCCGGCTTCCGGATTCCATTTCGTCGTAGTCTTCTTCAACTTGGTCCAAAATTCGATGGAGCTTTTACCCGTGATATCGTTTGCCCCAAACCGCGAATCGTTCCATCCGCCGAATGAGAACGGCTCTCGAGGGACCGGCACGCCAATATTCACGCCGATCATGCCCGCACTCGCATGTTCCATCACATATCGGGCAAGCCCGCCGCTCTGGGTGAACACCGCCGCTGCATTGCCATACGGGTTGGCATTTTCGATCTTGATGGCTTCATCCAATGTTTCGGTCCGCATTATCGAGATCACCGGCCCGAATATCTCTTCGGTGGCGACTGACATTTCCGGGGTTACATGATCGATGACGGTCGGGCCAACGTATGTCCCGCCTTCTTTGCCGACAACTACAGCATTTCGGCCATCGACCAGGATCTTTGCACCATCGCGTTCGGCTTCGGAAATGAATCCCTCGATCCGCTCTTTCGCGGCCTGCGATATTACAGCCCCGAGATTCTCACCCGGCACGATCTTTCGAGCCTCAGCACATATCAGGTCGATGATAGAATCGACATCACCCACCGCAAGCATCGCCGACGCAGCCATACATCGCTGTCCGGCACAGCCTGACATTGATGCTGTCACGTTCGTCGCCGTCATCGACGGATTTGCGTCCGGCAGCACAAACAAATGATTTTTAGCACCGCCAAGAGAAATACAACGTTTTAACGCGTTGGTGCTTTGCTGGTAAACAAGCTTTGCAACTTTAGTTGAACCGACAAAGCTTACTGCCTCGATGTCCGCGTGAGCACAAATGCCTTCAACGATCTCTCTTCCGCCGTTTATCACATTAAAAACACCGTCCGGCAGCCCGGCATCTTTCAGCAGTTGCGCCATTCTAAGCACCGAAAGCGGTACGAGCTCCGAAGGCTTCATTATCATCGTGTTGCCGAGAACCAGTGCGTTTGGCATTGTCCAGTTCGGCACCATCAGCGGAAAATTGAACGGAGCGATCGACGCAACAATGCCTACCGGAAAATGCTCAGTTCGGCATTCAACGCCGCGGCTGACTTCTAAGACCTCATTGGAAACAAGCTGCGGCATCGAACACGCAAATTCGGTCAGCTCAATGCTCTTATCAACCTCGGCCTTTGCCTCGTCCCAAGTCTTGCCGTTCTCCTCGGTGATCAATGCGGTCAATTCATCCGAGTTTTGCTCAAGAAGATTCCTATACCGGAAAAAAACCTGAACACGCTCCTTGATCGGAAGCTTGCTCCACGATTCAAAAGCATTTTTCGCCGAAGCGACCGCCTTGTTTAATTCATCACTTGTCGACATTGGGACGGTCGACAGCAAATTGCCGTCGAGCGGCGACGTGACATCGAGATCGCTGGTCGAACTACTCTCAACAAACTCACCATTGTAGAAATTATTAACTCTTTGATACTTCATTATTTCCTTCTATACGAGGCGGCACCGCCGCCATCAGAGCCCAATGCACGACAAATGCAACGCCAAACCCAACAAACCATCCATAGTCGTAAAGCGCACTGAGAGTTGGAATTATCAACCCTATCCACGCAAAAAAGCAACCCAATAGCGTGGCAACGACCGCTCGCCAGTTCCAGCCGCCGTAAATTCCCTTACTGCGGTATAGATCGCCGAGGTTAAGGTCTTTGCGGCGAATGATCCAGTAATCGGCGATGAGAACGCCCGCGATCGAACCGAGACCGCCCGAATACCCGACGAGCCAGCCAAAGATATAACCGGACGGGTCGGCAAGCAATTTCCACGGCTGCATCAAAATGCCGATGATACCGGTGATGAGACCGCCGGTGCGAAATGAGATGAGTTTTGGGAAAGCGTTGGCAAAATCGTTTGCCGGCGAGACAACATTGGCTGCGATATTGACCGAGAGCGTGGCCACAACCACCGTAAACATCGAAATAGCAACAACTATCGGCTGAGAAAATTGCCCGACAAGCTTAACGGGATCCCACGCATCTGCCGGATTCATCTGCGGGAAAACAACGACCGCCGCTGACGTGATCAAAATGCCCATCGCCGCAAACACGACCATCGTCGTCGGCAGAGCGACAACCTGTCCGACAGCTTGCTCTTTTTGGCTCTTACCAAACCGTGTAAAGTCCGGCATATTGAGCGACAGGGTCGCCCAAAAACCGATCATTGCGGTCAGGCTCGGGACAAAAATAGGCCAGAACTCACCAAACGTTGCGAATTTCCCCGGCTCGTTGATCAAGAATCCAACCCCGCCCGCTTGATATAGTATCCATGCGAGCAACAACCCCGTCATTATCAAAACGTACGGAGCCGCCCAGTTTTCGACGATCCTGAGTAAGTCCATTCCCTTGTAAATGATCGCGATGTTCATGCCCCAAAACAGCATGAACGACAGCCATTCTGTTGGCGTATGACCGCCAATCGGCCCGCCAAGCAGCGTCGCCCAGCCCGGTATAAATGCCGCAAAAAACGTCTGCAACGCCTGTCCGCCGATCCACGCCTGAATACCGAACCAACCACAAGCGACGATCGCCCGCATCAACGCCGGCAGATTCGAGCCAAACGTGCCGTAGCTCGCTCTCGCAAATACCGGAAACGGAATTCCGTACTTTGTGCCGGGATGCGAATTGAGCAGTATCGGTGCGAGAACGATGATGTTCCCGAGCAGGATCGTCAGCAGAGCCTGCCACCAGTTCATCCCCGCCGAGATCAGCCCAGACGCCATCATATACGTTGGTATGCAATGCGCCATCGAGATCCAAAGAGCGGCGTAATTATAGGTCGTCCAATTTCGTTTCGCGACCGGTACGGGTGCAAGGTCCTCGTTATAAAGAGCCGAACCCTCGATCTCTTTGAGGGCTTCATCTTTTAGCTCGACGCGTCCATCATCGTGTTGAATTGTCTCGATCATAGGCTAAAACCTCCCTCTACTCAGGGCATCATTTCATAGATTTCTATTCCGGGATTCCGACTCGTTTGACCAATTCCTTAAATCGCGGGTCGTCTCGCACGAAGTCCCAAATTTTATTGACCTTTAGGAGGAGCAACTGCCTTTCACGCTCGTCATACGCTTTGTTCAGATATTCGATCGTCTTATCTTTGTCTTTGCCCCAAGCATATGCGAAGGCGTAATCCATGGCTCTAACATATCCGTTTGGGTCTTTTGCCTGTTGGGCGTTCAGTTCTTCGATGCGTATTTCACGCCGCATTCGCCTGTAGCCCTCCCATCCGCCTTTTTCGTAGGCTTCTTTCAATTTCGTAATTTTTTCGGATTTGAAATCTCTACTTGCCTTCACACTAAGCAGGTATTCTTCGACAGCCTGATCATATTTGCCTTGAGCTTCATAAACCGCACCATTGCGACGATGAAGACCCGCTTCATCGGGAAATAGCTCATTGAACTTCTTGTTTTGCAAGAGTGCTTCGTCAAATCGTCCGGCACGTTGTAATTGAGCACAAATAGAAATATTGATCGCAAGCGAAAACGGATCGAGTTCGATGGCTTTCGTGATTTCTCTGATCGCTTCGTCATACCTGCCGCTCCAAGATAATAGTTCGGCATACCATTGATGAGCCGTTGCGTAATTCGGATCAAGTTCGATCGCCCGTTTGTATGATCTTTCCGCACCAGCAAAGTCATAATCAAAATGAATAATGATTTGTGCCAGCGACGTATGGGCTTCCGCCAAGTTCGGGTCAAGTTCGAGAGACTTGAGTGCCGCTTGCTTGGCTTGCGGAAAATAGTCTTTCGGCCTGAAGTAGCCATAGGTGGCAAACTGTGAATAGGTGTCGGCTAATCCGCTGTATGCAAAGGCATAATCCGGGTCTTTCTCGATAGCTTGTTTGAAAAACACGACCGCTTTTTGCAATTCAGGTATGTTTCGCTTGTTCCAATGAAAACGGCCTTGCAGATAAAGCTGATAGGCTTCGTCGCTGACGGTGAATTTCTTCGCCAGCTTTTGCTGGCTTTCGCCAGAGAGTTTTAATTGTAGTTTGCCGACGATCTCGGCGACGATCTCGCGTTGGGTTGTCAAGAGTTCCGACAGTTTCCGCTCATACTGTTCGCCCCACAGCGATTTGCCGTTTCGCGTATCCACCAGATTGACGCTGATCGTCAAATTATCGCCGCGTTGGGTGATCCTTCCCGTCATCACCGAATCAACCCCTAATTCCTTGGCAACGACTTGCGGGTCGTTTTCTTTGCCCTTGTAGCGAAAAACTGAACTCGTCGGGCTGACCTTCAGATCGGGAAGCTGCGACAGACGATAGATCACCGATTCCGCCAAACCGTCCGACAAATAATCCGTATCAGCATCCGAATTCCTATTCTCAAACGGCATCACGGCTATGGAATTAATAGCACCGGAACTACCTCGAACAAAATATCTGTAACCTGCAAATCCGCCGACAAGAAGAATCACCGTTGCGACCACAGCTATCAACGGCTTTGCTCGCCGAGCGGAAAAGCTACGCTTTTCCGACAACCCCCCCAAACTGTCTTGAGGCTCCGCCTCAGTTTCGGTGTGTAGGATCGCAGTCTGATCGGTCGTATTGTTAAATGATCGAGTCTGACCCTCGTCGCCCGCGGCCCCCGAGCCGCCTAAAGACGGGACTCCAAGCCCCGACAATATCGCCGTCGCCGGTTCGTCACCACCCGAAGTCGTCGCCGGACCATACAAGAGTTCTTGTCCGTCGTCGAGACAGAACATCATCGTGTTGTCATATTCGCGACCGCATTCAGGGCATCGTTTCATAGGTGTTCGAGAATGGAATTAGCACACCATTCTAACCCATTTTCTGCCATTTTGTGCGGGTATATGCGATGTGAAAGCCGTTTTTCTGTGCGTTCTTTTGCGATTGGCTGCCGGGTAATGCCCCCATTATAGCTAGAGCGCAGCCTTTTTCGCCGGCAAATTTTAGACGTGAGGCAAGCAGAGCATTTTGTGCTCCTTGATTGCGGCCCTCGGGGACGGTGCTGGCTCCGGCGAGCACAGCGACATCGCCGTGAATAAATAGCATTCCGGTCGAGATTGCCTTGCCGTCAAGCTCGGCGATATACGGAAACGCTCCGGCACATTGAGCGGAGATCCGGCCAAAATTGTACATAAAATCGGCAAGGCTTTCGTGTTCTGTCGCCCAACCACCGGCGGATGTTTTTGCCCACAGATCGACCTCGTCGGGCGATATCACTCGGGTTGTGATCCTCTCGTTTCTCACTTTACCAACGTCTTCACCGACGGTCTCGCGGCACAAGATGCTGGTCATCTCGATCGGCCGATAGCCGCGTTCGCCCAGCAATTGCATAAGCGAAGGATCGGCTAGCGGGCTGACCTCGTGGAAAATGGGAGCCTCGCGTGTGGTAAAAAACTCTTCGATCTCGTCTAAATGTTCAGGCGTTGTTTCTTCGAACATGCCAAGGCCAAATGTCTGAGTACACGGCGATTCCACACCGTCAAACATCGCATACGCTCCGCCAACGGTAATCCACGCCGCCCCGATCTCCGGCGTCAAGCGTGCGCGGGTTTCGACAAAATCGGCGTTAGAGCGAGCCTCAGCCCGTTCGATCTTTTCGGATAATGCTTTGTCTGAATAGATCAAATTAATTCCGCTGAGTATCAGTAACGATAATGGAATGCTGCCGCAGGTCTTCGGCTTTTGCGGGATTATTTGTAAGGAGAACTACCGATTTTATGCCGAGATCGGCCAGTATTTCCGCCGCCGGGCGATAGTCGCGCGCGTCCGCCGCAAAACCAGCCGCAACATACGCATCTGCTTGGCTCATTCCAGCTTTTTTGAACGGAATGCTTTTCATCAGAGCGAGATGTCCGTTACCTTTGCCCTCCTGATCGAGGTAAATAATTACGCCCTTTCCCGCCGCTTGGATCGCAGCTTGAGCAGCCGCCATCTCGTCGGCACATTCACACTCGACACTGTTAAAGACGTGTCCGCCGATACACGCCGAATGGATCCGGCAAAACACGTTCTCACGGCCAGCGACGTCGCCCATTACGAGCGCGATCGATTCGCACGGTCCATCGTTATAAAGCACCTCGGTAAAGATGCCAAATCGCGTTTCGATCTGTCTTTCTGCGAGGCGAATATTCATCGGCCGCGTTACTTCTTAGGAAAATTTGGATTCGCCTTGACCTCAAGGATCTGTTTAACGTGACGCTCAGTATGCGCCGAGAGAAATGCGATCCACAAATAGGCATCAAGATCAGCATTAAACGCCGGGTTCATAAAGAACCGTTCACGCATATCGTCATTGCCTTTTTCCATGAACTTGAGGGTCGTATCACGACGCTCCTTGAACGCTGCCATCGTGTCCGTCATGTTGCTCCAAGGAGCTTTGTCGGGGCGAATTGGCTCAGGTGCCGGAAATTTTTGCGTACGGTCTGGCACTTTGGCTAGGATCATATCCATCGTAACTGCCGTTGATTTCGACGCATCAGCAGGCATCTTCATCACCTGACCCGAGATCAGCCCGAACAGGAATGATTCCGCCAACGCGATGTGCTCCGACACCTCAAACACCGACCATCTGTCCGGCCCGGCTTTCCATTTCAATTGCTCTTCGCTCAGTCCTTTTATCGAATCTAAGAATAGCTTCTTTGTATGCTTGAGATATTTCACCGCTGCCTTTCGCTCTTCTTTCGTGACGGGTTTGGCAGAAACAGCAGGAGCCCCAAAGGTTGAGATAACCACAAAAACTACAACACCTAATAAAAATGACTTTTTCATACTTGTTTATTCAAAAAATATACAGAAAGTTTTCTTAAATATGCTGCCATCGAACCATCTGCAAATCAGATCTTACCGCCTACTTGATCTTTTTCGCCTTGGCCAATTGCTGCTTACCACGCATTACGGCAAGTTCGGTGACTAGCCCGTTCTCGCCCTTTACAAAACTGTATGTAAGCAATGGTTCGTCATCGAGAAAGTAGTCTGTTTCGCTCTCAGGCAGCAATTCTTGTTTCTCGGCGTCCGGGCCTTCTTGCACCATCAACTTTCGTCCTTCGCGTGTGACGATGACGATAAAGTTCGGGTTCGACGGATTGGGCTGATACTGTCCGACAAATGAATCAAATATTTTCGGATCAACCTTCGCCACCGAGCGATTAGGAAGCACGTCGGGAATATACCGGTCTGCAATGCCTGCGGCAATTGACGCAGCATTTGCACCGTCCCCGTTTGTCAGCACAATTACCGACACCTTATCGTCCACTAATCTCGTAAACTCAGCTCGAAATCCGGGCAGGGAGCCGCCGTGACGAACCTGTCTATGATTTCCCGCCGGTTCCAACTGCCAACCGAAACCGTATGGATATGTCTCGCCATTATTCAGTTTGACCGGCGTCCACATCTGATCGCGTGTCACTTTGGTCAAAAACTTATCGGTATAGAAGGCAGCGTCCCATTTTGCGAGATCATTGACCGTCGAGAGAAACGCACCACTCGGACGAAGAGCAAAATAGATATCGGCGTTTTGGTATTTACCTCTCGCCCAGGCGTAACCATTTGCCCGGTTTTGGACGAGATCCGTCATCGTCGTCGTTCGCGTAGAGTTCATTCCGAGCGGAGCAAACACGCGTTCGGCTAGAAAATCACCCCACGGCTTTCCGCTGACTTTGTGTATGATCTCAGCGAGCGAAAAATAGCCAACGTTGCAGTACTGCCATTTATCGCCAGTTTTGAAAACCAACGGCACCCCGTACGCCGTCTTGATCACATCGGCGTCGCTCTGTATCTTGAGCGGATCAAATCCGGGAGCCTCGCGAACAAGCCCTGATGTATGGGTTAAAAGATGGCGAACAGTAATATCTTTCCACGTGTCAGGTGTACCGTCCAAAAACTTGCTGATCTTGTCGTCCAGACTCAGTTTGCCATCTTGAACGAGGAGCATAATTCCGGCCGAGAGAAACTGCTTGCTGACCGAACCGATCTTGAATACCGTATCGGGAGTCGCAGCGACGTTGAGTTCGAGGTTCGCCATCCCATATCCGGCCGCCTTGATCACCTTTCCGTCCCGTACAACCGCGACCGCAACCCCAGGCACATGTTGTTTTTGCATTGCTGCGCGGACAAAATCATCGACCTTGTCGGCCCGCACCGCGACTGCCGCGGCAAACATAAATATCAGGACGAAGACGCTTGAGGGCCGTAAATAACTCGGTTTCATAATAATATTCTTGGATTCAATATCTTCTTAGCAGAATCTTACGGCAATCGCGGCAGACTGGTTCCGATTTTCTAAACCTTTACACACTCACCGCGTTTCAAAAACTGTCCATCGCCTTGTTTGCCGGTGTGTTCGCCATTCTGGATCACGACCTTTCCTCGTGACAGGACGGTCTCGACCTTGCCTTTTACCTTCACACCTTCGTAGGAGGAGTAATCGACATTCATGTGCTCGGCGTCGACTCCGAACGTGTGTTCTGTGTCCGGATTGAAGATGACTATGTCGGCGTCTGAACCGACGGCGATAGTTCCCTTCTTTGGGAACAGGCCGAACATCTTTGCGGCGGCGGTCGATGTCAGTTCGACAAATCTATTCAAAGAGATACGTTGCTCGACGACGCCGCCGTTGTAGATCAGGTTCATGCGGTTTTCGACGCCGGGCGCACCGTTTGGGATCTTTGAAAAATCATCGATGCCGAGCTCTTTTTGCTCTTTCATGCAGAACGGGCAGTGGTCCGTCGAGATGACCTGGAGGTCGTCCATCTTGAGGCCCTTCCAGAGCTCGGCACAGTTGTGTTTCTCACGCAAAGGCGGCGTCATGACGTATTTCGCACCTTCCCAGCCGTCGCCGT
>Ga0138256_10002951_pt1 | contig 18171 bp, 14 predicted proteins | sample KNB2016incub_MG_FD_105486 | JGI IMG/M metagenome (GOLD analysis project Ga0138256, IMG submission 105486) | Active sludge microbial communities from wastewater in Klosterneuburg, Austria - KNB2014incub_MG | ecosystem: Engineered > WWTP > Activated sludge > Unclassified | place: Austria... | reverse complement strand
GGTGACGATGACCGGCACCCCCTTCTCCCGCAGGTACGCGAGCGCCAGCCATTCATCAAGCGCCTTGGAGCACGCATAGGCCCACCTGGAGTGCGAGGTAGGGCCGAGCTGGAGGTCCTGGTCCTCACGAAACGGGATGGAGGTCGACTTGCCGTAGACCTCGGACGTGGAGGCCACGACGACCAGCTTCTTCTTGCGGGCGGCCGCACCGAGCACGACCTCGGTGGCGCGCACGTTCGTCTCGATGGTATGGACGGGGCGCTCGACGATCAACTTGACCCCGACCGCGGCCGCCAGGTGCACGGTGACGTCGGCCGAGTCGACGAGTTCGGTGACGAGCGGGACGTCGAGCGCCGACCCGATACGGTAGCCGAAGCCGGGGCGCCCGACGAGGTGCGCGATGTTCTGCATGCTGCCGGTCGACAGGTCGTCGAGCAGGTGCACGCGGTCACCGCGGTCGAGCAGCCGTTCTGCGAGGTGGGAGCCGATGAATCCGCACCCGCCGGTGATGAAGACGTTCACGCGACCTCCTGCGTCGCCAGCGCGTCGATGACGCGCGAGAGTCCACGGCGCGCCGCAGCGCGCCGAACGATGTCGAGATACTGCGGTACGACCACCCGTTCCGACCAGCGATGCACATAAGCGGCATAGCCGGCTGCCGAGCGTTGCGCCCGATGGGCGGGATCATCAAACAACCGGTGCATCGCCGCGAGCAGCTCGTCGCGGGTGCTGAAGAGTTCCCCACCCCCCGACGCCTCGACAATCTCCGGAAACGGCCCCAGGCGCCGGGCGATGACCGGTGTCCCCTGCCGAAACGACTCGATGAGCACGATGCCGAACGTCTCGAAGCACTCCGACGGCACGAGCAGCGCCACGGCATGCTGATAGTACTGCCGAAGGTCGTCCGGCGCGACACGACCGAGAAAGGTAACGTTAGGCATCCCGGCCGCGAGCCCGCGCAGGTGTTCGCCGTGTGTGCCATCACCCGCAATGAGCAGGTCGGCGCCCGGAAAGTCGCGAAACACCGGGATGACGTCGTCGAGCCCCTTGATGCGCTCCAGGCGTCCCACGAAGAAGAAGTACGGCCGGGGATGCGGCGACGGACCCTGGGCGCGGGGCGCCGTCGGCGTCTCCGGATCCGGGAGAAAGTACGGCAGCACCTCCATGTCCCGCGCAAAGCCGAACTCCCGGTGCTTTGCCCGGGAGAACTGGCTCATCGCGATCACGGCGTCGAGGCGGGCAATTTCCCGCTCCAGCACCCCCGTCTGGCGCCAGAGCTGCGGCGGGCGCCGATACGAGATCGAGCACCGAATGCACTCCCGTCCGGTGCACAGCTCGCGCCCATGTCGCCACAAGACGTGCGTGGGGCAGACGAGCCAGTGTTCGTGGGCCATGTAGAGCGTGACCGCGTCGCCGCCGCAGCGCAGCAAGCCCGGGCCGCCAATGAGCGAGACATTGTGGAAGTTGACGACATCGTACCGCCCGCGGTCGACAAGGTCCCGGATGCGCCCGCCGTTCACGACGGGACGACCCAGCTGCTGGGTCAGGAGCGTCGACAGCGCCGGCGCGCGGCTGCGAAGCCGCACGACCTCGACCCCCTCGTCGTCGTCATGGTCCGGAACCTCCGGCGGTGCGCCGGGATGAAGGACCGTGTAGGCATCCGTGTCATGGACGACCGTCACGTGGTGACCGCGCCGGACGAGCCCTCGCGAGAGGCGCTGCACGCCGATGCCATCTCCGCCGAAGTTGTGCGGAGGATAGAACGTGGTGAGCATCAGGAAGCGGAGGGCGCTCATGCCGCCGCCTCGACCAGCGCGTCGAGCGTGGCGCGCGCGCCATCGGTCCACGTCAGCGCGCGCGCGGCGCCGAGTGCGCTTGCCGCGCAGGCCTGGCGAAAGGGCGCGTCCGAGAGCATGCGACGCATGGCATTGGTCAGCGCCTCGAGGTCGCCTGGCGTCACAAAGAGCCCGCCGCCGGCCAGCAACTCGGGGAGCGGGCTCTCGGTCGTGGCGATGACCGGAGCCCCGCAGGCGGCCGCCTCGACGGCCGGAAGGCCGAAACCCTCGCACTCTGACGGGAGGAGACTTGCGATCGCACCCGTGTGCAGCGCGCGCAGCGACTCGTCGGGGACGAAACCGGTCCAGTGCACCAGGCCTTCGGTGCCGGACTCGGCGATCAGTGCGCGGAGCTTTCCCGTCTCGCCGTGGAAGACGTCACCGCTGGTGGCTCCCACCAGCAGGAGGTGCGGCGGGCGCGAAGACTCGCGCGCAATCGTGGCGTGGGCGCGGATGATGAGGTCCAGTCGCTTGTGCGGATTGAACCCACCCACGTAGGTGAACCAGGGGGCGCCGTGTGGGACGCCGTGCGCGCGGGCCTGCGCGGTCGCCTCGTCGGCGGTCGTCGGAAAGTAGGCATCGGCCGGGGCCTCGACCGCCACGCGGATGCGCGAAGGGGCGACACCGAGGACACGGGCAATGTCCCGCTTCGCATGCTCGGAGACGGTGAGCACAAGCCGCGCCTGACGCAGCGCGAGCCCCACCTTGAGTCGCCAGAAGAGTCGCGCGCGAGGGGTCGGCAGGGTGAGCTCAGGAAATCGCTCGGCGATCGCGTCGTGGATCGTGACCACGGCACGCTGTCCCGGCGGCAGCGGGAAATAGGTGTAGACCGACGGCGAGAAGAAGACATCGGGCGCCGAGCGCCAGACCGCGCGCGTGAGGCGCAGCATGTCGCGTGGCGAGCGTGCGCCGTCGGCGGCCGCTGCAAGCGTCGGCGACGCATCGAGCGCCACGACGACGTGCTCCACGTTGGGAGCGGCCAGCGGAAAGGCCTCGAAGGCGCGCCGGTCCCCAAAACACACGAAGCGGTGCTCGGGGGCCAGCGCGACGAGCGCGGCCATCAGTTCCCGGGCGAACCGGCCGTAGCCGCGCGCGTTGGCCCAGCAGGTGACATCGACCCCGACGACCACCGTCCGATCACGCGACGCCCGCGCGCGCCGTCGACACCCGGGGCGGCGGCGCGCCCTTGGACGTATCCGGCTCGAGCTTCTGCTCCTCGTGATAGTCGAAGTCGGTGTTGACCGCCCAGACGTCGTGCGAGGCGCCGCGCATGTTGGCGACCGCCATCATCGCGGTCAGCATGGAGTGGTCGGCGTTGTTGTACTTGTGCATGCCGTTGCGCCCGACGGTATGCATGTTCGGAATCGGGTCGATCCAGCTGCGCACCACCGTGAGATGCTCGGCGTACGCCGAATCGTAGACCGGGTAGGCCTTCTGCTGCCGCACGACGGTCCCGTCGACGACCTTGCTCGCATCGCCGAGCCCGAGCTGTTCGAGTTCCTTCTTGGCCAGCTCGATCAGCGTCTCGTCGGGGCTGGTCCAGAGCCCGTCGCCCTCGAAGCAGAAATACTCGAACCCCAGGCAGGTGGTCCCGGGTCGCGGGACCATGGCGGCGCTCCAGTTATTGAAGTTCTGGATGCGCCCGACCGTGACGCCCGGCGTGTGGATGTAGATCCAGTTGTCGGGGAAGAGCTTCTCCTGGTCGATCATGAGCGCGACGGTCAGGAAGTCGCGGTAGTTCAGCCCATCGCCAGCCGCAACGATCGGAGCCGGCGGCGCGGGATCGAACGAGCGCACCAGGTTCCGCACCGCCATGGTGTTGATGAAGTGCTCGCCCTCCACGCGACGCTCGCCCTCGGGGGTGTGTGCGCGCACGGCCACGACGCGGCCGTCCTTCATCTCGAGCGCGGTGACGTCGTGCTTCATCAGCACCTCGCCCCCCATCTCCTCGATGCGCTTGGTCGCGGTCTCCCACATCTGTCCCGGGCCGTAGCGCGGGTACTGGAACTCGTTGATCAGCGTCTTGATGGTCTCGCTGCGCTTCTGGATCGCGGCGGCGTTGAGGATTGCCTTGGCCAGCGAAAGCCCCTGGATGCGCTGCGCGGCCCACTCGGCGCGGATCTCGGTGCACGGAATGCCCCACACCTTCTCGGTATACGTCTTGAAGAAGATGCGATACAGGCGCTTCCCGAACCGGTTCGACACCCACTGCTCGAAGTTGTCCTCGACCGGATACGGGCGGAAATGCGACCAGAAGTAGCTGAGGACGATGGCGATGGCGTTGAACAGCCCGAGCCCGCTGAGGGCATTCCATGCCTTGAGCGGATAGTCGAAGTACTTCCCGCCATAGTGGATCCGCGACATGCGCGGAACGCTGATGAACTCGTCGCCGAGGATCTCCTTCCAGAGCTCCTCGACCGGCGTGACCTTCGTGAAGAAGCGGTGGCCGCCGATGTCAAAGCGATAGCCCTTGTACCGCGCCGTCCTCGAGATGCCGCCGACCTGCTCATCGGCCTCGAGCACGGTCACCTTCACGCCGTCCTTGGCGAGGATATAGGCGGCGGTCAAACCCGCCGGCCCACCGCCGATCACGACAACGTGATCGCCGGCCTTGAGCTGCGTGACGGTGCGTACTGACTTCACGGGCGTGGCGCTCACGTTACCGTACCTTCGAGAGTGAATCCCCTGGGCCCGCGACGTATCCGACGGCCTCCCCTGCTGCCCATGCGACGACGAACAGGGCCAACAGCGGCAACGAACGTACCAACTCGCGCGTGTGCCGCCCCTTCGCGCGAATCCTGGAGACTGTCCGCCAGAAGAGCAGCGGGGGGAGGGCCAGCGCGGCTGCTCCCATGGCCAGTTTCTTCGCAAGGCCCGCGCCCTCGGCACGCGCCCCCGCGTACGACCTGGAGTACAAATAGCGCTGGGACATGTAGAGCCCGAACGAGTAGTGCATCTTGTGTCCCACGACGATCTCGGGACGACAGGTCAGCGGAATGCCGTCGGCCTTGAACGCGTCGTGCAGGCGATTCTCCCACCCCCCTGACTCGACCACCTCGCGATAGCGCTGCAGGAGCTCCCGAGGATAGACGATGTTGTTCCCGGTGAGCCACTCGGCCGGCCCGGCCGGGAGCGGCGGGGTGCAGTGACTATACTCGCAGAGGAACGCGGCCCAGTCGACCACAGTCCCGGTCGCCGCGTTCTCGACGGCCCCCCCAACCACGGGCGTGGACGGCGTCTGCGCGCGCAACATGGCGCTGGCCCACCCGTCGGGAACGATGACATGGTCTTCGAGCACCGCGACCGCTGGTGCGGTCGCCTCCCGAAAGGCCAGGGCCCGCATGTGGGGGATGGTCGCGGATGACGGAACCTCGAGCACGCGCACGAGAGGAAATCGGGTCGCGACCTTCTGTCGGAGCTCCGGCCCCAGCCGATCGACGACCAGCAGTTCCAGCGCTACGTCGTCACGCTGCCGTTCGAGCGCCTCAAGCGTCCCGGACAAGTCGTCGAACCCGTTCACCGACGGGACGACAACCGAGAGTGCGGGGAGCGCCACCTACATCTCGGATCCGAGAGTGGGGGCCAGGGTTGGGACATCGGCGAGGACGGCATTCGACCGCCCGAAGTCGCCCCGGCGCCGCTGCGGCGCTGACGACGGCGACGTGGCGTACGAGGCCGCTGGACGTCCATGACGTCGGTCGGTCCCGGTCGCGGACTGCTCGACCGAGACGGCGAGCGCAACCTCCACCTCGATGGGCCGATCGTCGTCCACCGTTCCCACGGTGGCGTGCAAGGCGTCCAGCCACATGCAGTCACCTACCGAACCATCCTGACGCAGCGCCACGATGTCACCGCGGGCCTGATCCATCCCGATCTGGCGAAGCGAGGTGCAGTCACTCCCTACCGGGGCGTCGACGAACCGCACGCACGGATAGGCAGTCCTGAGCGTCGCGCAGTCATCGCCACCCTTGGCGCGCACGACCACGATCTCGGCCTCCATGCGACGGCACCGACCGGCGACCGCGGCGAGCGCCCGCTCGAGTTCACCTCGTGCTCCGAGCGACAGGAGGATCACCGAAAGCGACGGACGGTGCGCGGCGCGACGCGACCTCGCACCCTCCTTCCCCTGCTCCGTCTGTGCAAAACCACTCATTCGCGGGACTCCGTGGTGCATGACACCCTTCTATGTGGACTCGACCCGACCCTCAGGGTCGCGATCCGATTCCTCGAGGCTTTGCTTTGTGACATTGCAAGCAGACTGCCCGTAAGTCGCACGCGAAGAAACTGGCGATGGCATCTCGCCAAGTCATTGCGGCACAACGGTTAAACAGATGGGCTCGGCGAGTCGGCGCATGGAGTCAGGCACGAAGGCGCGCGTGCCATGTAGACTCACCGCCACACGATGCGGCTGAGTGTGGGTCGCTCGCGACGACTGGACGTCGGCCGCTCGACGCATCAGCGAGGGCGCGCGCGGTCTGAACCGACGTCAGTCCAACAGTTCGGCGATGCGCGTGGCGTTCGCCATGAGCGTGAACGTGAGGTTCTTGGCCGGAAGCCAAGGGAATCCCGCCCCATCGACGATAAAGAGGCCAGAAACGCCGCGAACCGAGCCATCGTGACGCGTGGTGTGCTCATCGTCGGCCTCGCGCATCGGGATCGTGCCGGCATAGTGAACGCTGGAGCCCCGCGGGAGGACCTTGACCATCCCCTTGGGCGCCATGCAGCCGAGCGCGCCAAGCGCACGCCGAGTGCGGTCGATCGCTTCGCGAGTGGCGACCAGATCGTGATCTTCGTCGCCGTATTCGAGCAGCAACTGTGACGTCCCGTCGCTCATTCGTCGCAACCGCGCAACGTTTCCGTCACGGCGCGTGTCCGGGAGCCAGATGTTGGCGACACCGAGCGCAGCCCGCAGCCGCCGGAAGACGCGCAGCGACGTGCGCAGATCGAACGGGAGCGAGTGCACGATGGGGTGTACGGACGCGGCCTTCAGGGTACTCACCTGACCGTGCACATCTGTTCGCCAGTTTCCCGTGTCGAGTCCCATGGCGAGCATGTGGAACTGATAGCTGGCCAGCGTCACGTCGGCGCCAAGGCGTCCGAGCGAGACAAACGGGATCATCACGTGCCGGTTGTCCATGAGCCCCGGGAGGGCGACGTCGGCGCGCCCCATCGCCGCGAGGGTCTCCAGGTAGACCTGCGTGGTGGCGAGGGCGCCGGCCGCGAGGATTACCCGGTCGGCACGAAACTCCACCGCGCCTCCCCCCGCCACCGGGACGGCCTCGACGCCGATGGCGCGGGGTTCGCCGCCCGGCGTCGCACGGTCGAGCAGCACGCGCCGCACGAGCCACCCGGGGTGGTACGAGAACTGTGGGTGGGTCAGCAGCTCGGTCAGGGTGAGGCTTGGGGCATAGAGGGCCCCGCGCGGGCATCCCCAGAGGCAGCGCCCGAGTTCACCGCAGGCGCGCCGCGCGCCGAGGTCGCGCGAGAGCACGGCGACCCGCGATCGTCCCAGGTAGACGCCCGACGCATTGAGCGCGTCCCGCCGCGCGTCGTATCGCGCATGCAGCGCGGCCGAGTGCGCATCCATCGGCAGCGGCTCCAGGTAGGGCGAGGTCAGCGGCGAGAATCGCTGCAGGTCGTCGGCTGCGGCCGTGATCCCGATGCGGTGGGCGACGGTCGCGTAATGTGGGCGCAGCGCGGCGGCGGCGAACGGGAAGTCGGCGAGTTCCTCGTCACGCAGCTCGTACGAGCCGCCCGTCCAGGCCTCGGCGAGTCCACCGCGGGCGAAGGAGAGCAGTGGCGAAAAGCCGCGCTCCTGGATGCGCACCCCGTCCGGGCGCCGGAAGACATAGGCCTTGCTCGGGGGAAAGCCGTACGGCTTGGCCGAGGGGGCGGGATAGACGACCGCCTCACCCGTCGCTCCGAGCAGGTAGCGCTCGGGGTTGTCGTGCTGCTCCTTGAGGGCCGTGAAGTCCGCATCGGGAAGCGGCACGCCCGGTCGTTCGAAGCCGACGTCGACCATGGCCACCGACGCGCCGCGATCGAGCAGCGTGCGGGCGGCATGCACGCCGGTCGCGCCCGACCCGACGATGAGGTACCGAGCCACGGACCTCGCCACGGGCGTCGCTGCGGCCCTAGCCATGGGTTGCATCGTTGCCCGCGACGCGCGCCGCCAGCTGCAGCGGCGCCAGCACGACGACGGCGCACGCGGTGCGCAGCATCCAGCCCATGCCTAACGTCATGAGCGCTGCCCACGCCACGGGGCGCGCGGACGGACGCGCCGTGTCGTACTCGCGGTGGACGGCCGGCGACGACTCGAGCACGGCCAACGCGAGGACGAGCCGGCGTCGCAGCGGGCCGTACGGGCGCGCCAGCCGGGCGTAGGCGTCGGCGAGACCGCACGCGAGGGCGGAGCGGCGGGCCAGCGCCACGAGCCACCGATCGAAGCGGTCCCCACGCACCGCGGCGGCGGACTGGTGCGCGCGAACGTACGCCGAGGTGGCGCGTGGGCTCGGCCGCCGCGTGCCGAGGTATCGCGCAAAGGTCGCAAACTCTTTCGCGAGCGTAGCGTCGGGTTCGGCGTCGGCTGGCGTGAGGTGCTCGACCGCAGAGTCCCGGTTGGCGGCCGGGCCGGCGATGGGCGCCACATCGCCGTCCAGCATGTCGCGCAGCGTACGCGCTGCCGACAGGAGGTGCTGCACCACGGCGTTGGGGGCGGCCGCCGAATCGTTGACGAACGAGGCCAGTTGTCCAGCGGTGACCGGCAGACGCGGCCCCACGACTCGTTCGGCCAGTGCGAGCGCGAGACGCGGGGCAGCGAGCGGCACCGACCACGGATCGCGCGGTGGGAGTCCGCTGGCCGCGCGCATGTGTGCGAGCAGCGCACGCAGCGACATCCGGTCCCTGCCGCCTACCTCGAGCGTGGTGGAGTCACCGGGGGGCATGGACGCGAGGGCGACGAGGACGGCGGCCAGATCGTCGACGTGCACCGGCTGCACCGCCACGTCGCCACGTCCGAGCACGATCGGCGCCCCACCCGTCGCCAGGCGCCGCAGCCCTTCCTGCACGGGGCTCCCGGGGCCGAACACCATGGTCGGACGCACGACGGTGTGCGGCACGGCGCTCCCTGCCACGAGACGCTCGGCGTCACGCTTGGCCTCGGCGTAGTGGTACCAGCGACGATCGGCGAAACCGGCCGCGATCGAGCTGACGAAGACCAGGTGAGCCGCGCCCGCCGATCGCGCCCCTTCCACGAGGCGGCGCGTGCCCTCGACGTTCACCGCCCGCATCACCGCAGGGGCGAGGCGACCCGTCGCCGCCGCCAGGTGCAACACGACGCTGCCCCGGGCAATCGCCCCGGGCGGGGGATCGTCGCGGGCCAGGTCGCACGGCACCACGCGCCACCCGTCGGGGAGCGGCGAAGGGAGCGCAGGCGACGCGGGATCGCGAACGAGCAGTGTCACGGCGCACGTCGACCCTGCGGCGCTCCGGACGCGCAGCGCCTCGACGACTCGGCGGCCGACGAATCCGGTCGCGCCGGTCACGACCAGCGCGCGAGGCTGGTCCGGCGAGGGGCGCGCGGGCAGCGATGCTGCCGTCACGGGCGAGCGATCAGGGCGCGGAGCGCTTGTTCAACGCGCGCGCGGTGGCGGCACGAGGCGACAACGCCTCGCGCCACAGCTTCGATCGCACCCGAAACACGCCCTTGATGTCGTCCCACGCTGTCTTGACGATCTTGACTCGACTGTCGTCGTCCTCGATCCACTCGACCGGAATGTCGGCCACGCGGTAGCCACGCTTCTCGGCGAGCACGAGCAGTTCCGTGTCGAAGAACCAGCTCTGGTCCTGTACCTGGGGGACCAGGTCGGCCATCGCGCCCCGACTGATCGCCTTGAAGCCACACTGCGCGTCGCTGAAGGATGTCCACAGGACCACCTTCACGAAGGCGTTGTAGCAACGCGAAATGAACTCGCGCTTGGCCGAACGCGTGGTGCGGGAGTCGGGGAGGAGGCGCGAGCCGGTTGCCACATCGAAGCCATCGACCACGATACCGTGCACCATCTTCGGGAGTGCCGCCAGTTCGGTGGACAGGTCCACGTCCGTGTAGCACATCACGTCGGCGTCGCTCTGGCTCCAGGCGTGGCGCAACGCGCGCCCGCGTCCGCGCTGCGGCAGCTGCAGGAACCGCACGTCGTCGTGCGCGGCCACCAACTCCTTGGCCACGCGGTCAGTGCCGTCGGTGGAGCCATTGTCGACCACGACGACCCGCCAGCGGCAGGGGAGCGACTCGGCCAGAAACTGACGCGCCGTTGCAACGCTTCGGGCCAGGACGTGGGCCTCGTTCAACACGGGGATCACGACATCGACCAGAAGCGCAGGGTCCCATCCACCAACGCGTTCTGGACGGTATTCCGGCATGCGAAAGCTCCAACGGTGACTATGGTGCGGGCCGATGCCCGCGGCGGTGTGCTCTTGTACTGGTGCAGAGGCTGTGCCGCGGCGCACGACTGCCCCATCCGAGACCGCCGGGCCTGCAACCCACGACCCGCGCGCCGTGCAGGCTCGCGTGCACGAATCCACAGCGCCCACGCGGAGTCATCAGCGCTCGACTACTCGCTCGACCGGTGCATCCTCATGCGTCCGCCACGCTGCCTCGCCACGGACGATCGATGGTCCAGATCCCGTAGATCACGGCGGCGCACAGCAGCATGACGGGGAAGGCCGACGGGCGCCCGGCGAGCCACGGCGCGTATTGCGCCGCCATCTTGCCAAGGGTGGTGAGCCACGGAAGCTGGAATCCCTCCACAAAGACGCGGATGACGTTCTGGTGGATCCCCTGCTGGTTGCGGACCATCGCGATGGACCACGACACGGTCACGGCGAGCAGGATGACGCCGTACGCGACGGCGCGTGGCAGGCGAACCAGGACGACCGCCGCCGCGAGGAAGAGGAACGGGATGACCGGCATGAGGTAGCGGATGCCGGTGCTCCATTGCAGCCGCGTGTACGCGATGGCGCTGAAGAAGACGATGTACGCGACGGTGATGGCGAAGCACACGAGCAGCTCGCGACCCGGCACGAAGCTCCGGCCGCGGCGCAGGAGGAACGGCGCCCCGAGCGCGAGCACGAGGAGTGGCGCGCTGACGAACAGTCCGAAGGCCGGGTGGAAGAGCAGCTGCATCAGCAGGCCGAGGTTCGGTCCCGTGACCCCTTGGTAGCCCTGGTCGCTGTAGATGACCGCGGGCATCCAGTTCTGTGGCGGGAGGATGGCGTTCCCGAACGCCTGCCACTGGTAGAACCAGAGCGCGAGGATCATCGGCAGCGCCCCTGCGGTGTACAGGACACCGGCGCGCACGGTCCCAGCCCAATCCCGGCTGTCGCGCGCCTTGGCCAGGGCATAGAGCCCGAGGATGCCGAGCGCGAGGGCGCCGCTGTAGTCGCAGAGAAAGCCGAAGCCGGCGAGGAGTCCGGCGACCACGGTGCGCCGATCCTCGGACAAACGCAGTCGTTCGCCCGGATTCCAGAGCAGCAGGAAGGCGGCGATGGCGGCGATGCCGATGGCGAGGTTCTGGTTCAGGTATGCGCTGCGAAAGAGGACTGGCGTCCCGAACGCGTAGAGGAGCGACAGCCCCAGGGCGTGCCGCTCCGTGAGGCCCGCGCCCTCGAGCACGCGGTGCACGACGACCACCCCGAGTGCGGAGAGGGGTGCCATGCACAGGACCATGGTGATGATCCCCACCAGCCCGAAGCGCACGTCGAGTCCGCGCACATACGCCTGCTGGTAGAACTTGACCCGCGCCTGCCGGGGATCGTTGTACACCGCGCTGTCGCTCCCGGCGGCGGCCCGGCCGGCGAGGACCCGGGCAACGACGCGATCGACGACCGGTCGCAGCGCGGCGTACGGGATGGCGGCCAGCATCGAGATCCCCGGATTGGCGCCATGGTGCACGCCTCCCTGCGGGGCGTTGGGGGGATTCTTGAAGATGTCCTCGTGCAGCCCGTAGAACTTCCCGAGGTCGAAGGTCGCGTCCTCGGCGATGCTGACCACGAGGTAGTGCTCGCGCACGAAGTCGGTGGCGAAGTGCAGGCAGAAGAGGACCCAGCACGTCAGGAAGAGACGAGTGCGCATGCCGTCAGTCGAGGAGGCGAGGCTGCGGGACGGGGACGATGAAACGCCCACCAGCCGCAGCGAATGCCTCCTGCTCCCGCACGATCTCGGTGGTGAGATTCCAGGCGAGGAGGAGGAGGTGGGTCGGAGGATCGTCGATCAGGCGCTGCGGCCCGACCACGGGGATGTCGGCGCCGGGAATGTCCTGCCCCTGCTTGGCCTCGTTGCGATCCACGACGTAGCGCACGTCGCGGGCGCCCAGGCCGCAGTAGTTCAGCAGGACCGTGGCCTTGGCGGGGGCGCCATAGGCGGCGACCGACGCGCCCGCGGCGTTGAGTTCGTCGAGGAGCGCGCGCAGGTCGCGGCGCACCGTCTCGGCACCGCGGGCGAGGTGCTCGCATCCGGAGGGACCGGCGCGCTCCCCCTCCTCGGCGATGCGCGCGGCAATCCGATCGGGGCGCGCCAACGGGTGCCCGATGCGCCCGATCGTGGCGCGCAGCGATCCGCCGTGGGTGGCGACACGTTCCACGTCGAGCAGCTGCACCCCTTCTACCTCGCATAGCCGGCCAAGCGGTGCGGTCGCGTAGTACGTCATGTGCTCGTGGTACGTCATGTCGAAGGCGAGCGACGACACGGTGTCGGCGAACGACTGCACCTCGACCATGAACACGCCGTCCGGCGCCAGGAGCTCGAAGGCGGCGCGGATGAAGCCGCGCACATCGTCCACGTGCGCGAACACATTGGTCGCGGTGACGAGTGCCGCGCGCCGCTGCGCGCCGAGCTCGCGCGCCACCGCCGAGGAAAAGAACGCCGCGTGGGTCGGGATGCCGTCGGCCGTGGCGCGCGCCGCCAGGTTCTCGGCCGGCTCGATGCCTTGCACGGCGATGCCACGCCGCTGGAAGCACGAGAGCAGCAGTCCATCGTTGCTGCCGACATCGACCACCAGGTCATGCTCCGTGAGGCGCAAGCGGTGGACGGCATCGCCGGCGAACTCGTCGAAGTGCGCCCGCATCGTGCTCGACGTCGACGGCACGTACGCGTAGTCGGCGAACAGGAGCGCCGGATCGACGACCTCGCGCAGCTGGACGAGCTGGCAGTCGAGGCACCGGCAGAGGGTGAGCGGATATGCGGCTACCGGCGCCCGATCGTCGGGCCGACGCAGGCGGTTGGCGAGCGGCTGGTCGCCGAGGGCGAGGAACGGCTGCAGGGCGCCGCCGCATCCCCGGCAGGTCGTGCGGAGGGTGAGCGTCACGCGTGCCGTCCAATGGGGAGATACTCGACCTGCGCCCCCCAGGTGACGGGATCCAGGGCACGCCGGGCATCGAGCACCAGCGGGCGCCGCATCAGTGCGCGGACACGCACCGGATCGAGCGCCACGAGGCTGGGCCACGCCGTGGCGAGGACGGCCGCGTCGGCGCCATCGAGAGCCGACTCGGCATCCGCGGTGACGGTGGCCACCCCTGCCAGCATTCGGGCGCCCTCGTCGGCAGCAACCGGGTCACAGGCGCGCACCTCGGCACCCGCCGCATGCAGCAGGCGCGCGACGTCGATGGAGCGCGATTCGCGCAGGTCGTCGGTCTCGGGCTTGAACGCGAGCCCAAGGACCGCCACCCGCGCCCCCGCCAGCTGCAGCCGCGCGCGCAGCAGGGACAGGACGCGCTCCGGGCGTTCGGCATTGACCTGGCGTACCGCGTCGAGGATGGGCGAGGCAACGCCTCGCGCCCGGGCCCAAGCGGTCAGCGCCTCCGTATCCTTGGGGAAGCAGCTGCCGCCGTACCCGAGCCCGGGGAGCAGGTACGACGTGATGCTGGCCGGCGCATCGGGCCGACCAGCGTGGCCCTTGAAGCGCCGGTCCGCGTGTACGGCTCGGAGTACCGCGTCGGCATCGGCGTCGGCCACCGACTCGCACATGGCGGCGATCTCGTTGGAAAAGGAGACAAGGGTCGAGAGCAGCGCGTTCGACGCGTACTTGGCCATCTCGGCGCCGGTGGGTGTCGTGAACACCATCGGCGAGCCAAAGGGCGCATACAGGGATTCCAGCGCCGCGCGCGCGCGCGCGTCGCTGATCCCGAGCACGATGCGGTCGGGTGCGCGCATGTCGTCCACCGCCACGCCCTCGCGCAGGAACTCGGGATTCATCCCGACTCCTAACGAGTCCGCCCCCAGTCCCGAGTGCTCTCGCAGGATCGGCTCCACGACCTCACTGGTGGTCCCGGGCGGGACCGTGCTCTTGACCGCCACCACGCGATAGCCGCTCGCCCCGCGCAGCGCACGTGCCACCTCGGCACTGGCCGCCCGCAGCGCGGTGAGGTCGGCGCCGCTGCCAGTCGGCGGCGTACCGACGCAGATGAGGATCACGGCGGCGTCGACAACGGCCTCGGCGGCGACTCCCGTGGCCGTCAGCCGCCCGGCATCGACCACCGACCGCAGCAGCTCGGGCAGTCCCGGTTCATGGAACGGCGCCTCGCCGAGGGCGATCTTGCCCGTGCGGACGGGATCGATGTCCACCACCCGCACCTCGTGGCCGACACCGGCCAGGACCGCGCCGCTGACCAGGCCCACCGGTCCTCCCCCGATGATCGCGACGCGCATCAGCCGACCGTCTCGCGAGCCCACCGCAGCGTGCGACGCATCCCGTCTTCCAGCGACATGCGCGGGGCATAACCAAGGTGGTCACGCGACTTGGAGAGGTCGGGACAGCGTCGCTGCGGGTTGTCGGTGAGGTAGTGCGGATCGCTGCTGACCTGAAAGGTGACCGGGGTGCCGCTGAGCCCGGACACGAGGTCGGCGACCTGACGGATGCTGACCTCGTGCGCGTTCCCGATGTTGTACGCCTCGCCCGGTTGTCCCCTGAGCATCGCCAGATAGAAGCCCGCCGTGGCGTCGCTGATGTAGCAGAACGACCGCGTCGCCCGCCCGTCGGAGTGCAGGACGAGTTCCTGGTTCGACGTCGCCGCTCGCATGAGGTCGGGAATGATGCGTCCGTCGTCGATGCGCTGGCCCGCGCCATAGACGTTGAACGGGCGCACGCTGCGGATCGGGAAGCCGAATTCCTGATGATAGACGACCGCGAGGGTCTCACCGAAGCGCTTGGACTCATCGTAGCAGGCGCGAGGGCCGGTGCACGAGACGAAACCGCGATAATCCTCGCGCGTGGGGATGTGCGCCGGATCGGGATCGCCGTAGATCTCGCTCGTACTGAAGAACAGGAATCCCTTGAGCTCGGCCTGTGCCCTGGCTAGTTCGAGCATGCGACGCAGTCCCCAGACGTTCACGTCGGCGGTCTGCAGCGGCTTGGCCCGGTAGATGATCGGCGAGGCGATGCCAGCGGCATGAATGGCGTACTGGAACGGGACGGCAATCTCGACGTCGCGCGAGATGTCGGCGTTGATCACGGTGACCTGCGGGTCGTCGGCCATTCGCTGGACACGCGCGGGGACCCCGGTGACGAAGTTGTCGACGATGACGGCCCGAGCCGGACGAGTGAACCGGGTGCGGTTCAGGTGCAAGAGCACGTCGGCCATCGCGGCGCCGAGGAAGCCCGCACCACCGGAGATGAGCACCGTGCACCCCTCCAGCGCGTTGGCGGCCTCGCCCAGCGCGGCAGCGGCGTGAGCAGCATCCTCCCTCAGCACCTCCTCGCCGGGAACGTGCGCGTCGGCGCCGGTGGCTGCTTCACGATCTCCTGCCTGCACGTGCGTCATGTCGAGTGCACCCGATGCGTATGGTGAAACCGGCAGCGCGCCGACCGGCGGTGCTGCTGGGGTCCGTATGGAAAGAATCGTTCCGGGTGAGACGGAACTGTCCCGCCCACCGTCCGTCGTCGCCAATGACGACGCCCCCTCACTACTGGCAATCCTCGTGCGCGATAGTTTCGGCTCGACCGCGTGGCGTCGGACGGTGATGTTGCCTACAGTAGTGGCATGCACGCAACAGCGCCGAGGGTATGGTCGCGTACTCCTCGGACGGTATGGAGCCCCTCCGAGAGGTCGGGGGGGGCCGCTCGGGTCGAATCGGCCGTCGAGCGCCGCGAATCGCGTCGGGTTGGTGCCCGGGTCGCCCTCGCGGTCACGGAACTTGCGTTGAGCCGTCCTCAGGTCGGGGTGTGGGTGAAGGGGTGCCCTCCGGACCGGGAGGGTCGTCTCCCGATGTGTCGTTGTCCAGTGACTTTACGAGCTAAGTGATGCCTTCCATTCCATTGCCATCGCCCGACCCACAGGAACTGCTGGCGCCGCCGGATATCTCGCTGGTGATGCCCTGCTACAATGAGGAGGCGATCGTCGGCCAGACCATCCGGCGCACGTTGGCGGCCTTTCGCGGGGCCGGACATCGGCTGCAACTGGTCGCGGTCGACAACGGTTCGCGCGACCGCACCGGGGCGATCATCCAGGAGTATGTGGACCAGGGACAGCCCGTCATCCATGTACGCGTCGAGCAGAATCAGGGCTACGGGTTCGGCATCCTGAGCGGCATTCCGAGCTGTACCGCACCGTGGATCGGCTTCATTCCCGCGGACTCGCAGGTCGACGCCCACGAGACGGTGCACCTGTTCGAGGAAGCGTTGGCGTGCGAGGAGCCCGTGCTGGCCAAGGCGCGGCGACGGTTCCGGATGGATGGCTTCATCCGGAAGGTGGTGTCGGTCACGTACAACCTGCTCTTTCGCGCGCTCTGGCCGAGCATCGCGTCGTTCGACATCAATGGCCTGCCGAAGATCCTGCATCGGGACGTGGTGCGGCGCATGGGGCTCTCGTCGAAGGACTGGTTCCTCGATCCCGAGATCATGATCAAGTCGCACTACCTCGGGGTCCGCTGTATTGAGTACAGCGTCTTTGCCCGCATGCGGAGCCGCGGGCTCTCGCATGTGAACGCGGGGACGTGCCTGAACTTCTTCAGCGGGTTGATCCGCTACCGCTTTTCGTCGGAACTCGCCCGGTGGAGAGAGCGGGCGCCGTCGAGTGTGGTCGTGTCGGGTGAGGTACTGAGCGGCCGGGGGATCGAGTGACCCTTCGACGTGCCCTCGACGCACCACGGCGCCCCTCGTACCGGCCACCCGCCCAGCCCCCACGCTCGCACGCATGAAAGTGATCATCCTGGCCGGCGGTCGCGGGACGCGACTCGCCGAGGAGACCTCGTCGCGCCCCAAGCCGATGGTGGAAATCGGCGGGCGCCCGATCCTGTGGCACTTGATGCATCACTACGCCTCGCACGGCTTCAAGGAGTTCCTCGTCGCCTGCGGCTACAAGGGCGAGATGATCAAGGAGTACTTCAAGAACATCGCGGTGCACGAGAGCGACTTCTTCGTGGACCTGCGCGATGGCTCGCTGGACGTGATCCACGGCAGCCGACTGGACTGGCAGGTGGGGCTGGTGGACACCGGCCTCGACTCCATGACCGGCGGACGGCTGTTGCGCCTGCGTCACCTGGCGGGCGGTGAGACGTGCATGGCCACGTACGGTGATGGACTGTCCGACGTGGACCTCACGGCGCTGCTCGCCTTTCACCGGGCGCACGGGAAGCTGGCGACCGTGACGGCCGTGCGGCCGCCGGCGCGTTTCGGCGGATTGCGGCTGACGGATGATGCCGTGACCCAGTTCAGCGAGAAGCCGCAGGCCGAGAGCGGCTGGATCAACGGTGGATTCTTCGTCTTCGAGCCGGGGGTCTTCGACTACATCGGCGGCGACGAGACGATCCTCGAGCGCGACCCGCTGGAGCGGCTCTCGCGCGACGGGCAACTCATGGCCTTCAAGCATTCGGGGTTCTTCCAGCCGATGGATACACTGCGTGAGCGCGACCTGCTCGAGGCGCTGTGGGCGTCCGGGCGTGCCCCGTGGAAGCGATGGGACGACGGGCGTGCGACCGGCGAGGTGGGGACATGAGTCGGCTGCCACATGTCGTGGTCCTCGGCGGTGGTCCGGCGGGGTGCGGTGCCGCGTTCCAGCTGCGCCGCGCCGGCAAGGCGACAGTCACCCTGCTGGAGAAGCAGGACGTGGTCGGGGGCAACGCCGCGTCGTTCCAGTGGGGCGGACAGTGGCTCGACTACGGGAGCCATCGACTGCACCATACCTGCGCACCCGATATCCTGGCCGACATCCGCGAGATGCTGGGCGACGACTTCGGCGACTTCGCCCGGCACGGGCGCATCCGCCTGCGCGGCGAGTGGCTGCACTTCCCCATCCAGACGACCGACCTGCTGCGGCGCCTCGACAAGGGGTTCGCGTTAGGCATGGC
>Ga0138256_10002950_pt1 | contig 18175 bp, 13 predicted proteins | sample KNB2016incub_MG_FD_105486 | JGI IMG/M metagenome (GOLD analysis project Ga0138256, IMG submission 105486) | Active sludge microbial communities from wastewater in Klosterneuburg, Austria - KNB2014incub_MG | ecosystem: Engineered > WWTP > Activated sludge > Unclassified | place: Austria... | reverse complement strand
TGAATTAGAAACAATTGATGAAGAAAAAGTTCAGATACAATTTGCTGGGCAATTAAATTCTAATCAAGGCCCTGATTTCTCCGATGCAAAAATTGTAATAGGTAAAACAATCTGGGCAGGAACCGTTGAATTACATATCAAAACTTCCGACTGGAATAAACATAATCATCAAACAGATAAGAATTATAAAAATGTCATTCTGCATGTTGTTTGGGAAGATGACGGTGGCCGGAACAGTATCCGAAACTCCGTTTCGGAAAAGAGAACGGAACAGAGTTCCGTTGACCAGACCGGAAGCCTGAACTCTGTTCAGGCAAGAACGGAACAGAATTCCGTCGAGCATATTCCTGTACTGGAATTAAAAGGAAGAGTTTCGAAAATATTATTACAACGATATGAAGAATTGATGAACTCAAATTCCTTTATTCCTTGCGAAAATTCAATCAGTACAGTAAAAGAAATAACCTGGAAAAGCTGGAAGGACAGATTGCTAGTGGAAAGGTTAGTCAGGAAATCTCAAACAGTTGAAATATTTCTTAATCAAAACAACTTTCATTGGGAAGAAACATTCTGGTGGTTGCTTGCAAAAAACTTTGGAATAAAAGTAAATGCTGATGCGTTTGAAGCGATAGCCAGATCAATCTCGATTAATATACTGGCAAAACATAAAACACAGATTCATCAGTTAGAAGCATTGTTACTTGGACAAGCTGGTTTGTTAGACGAAAAATTTACAGACGATTATCCGCTGATGCTACAAAAAGAATATAAGTTCTATAAAAATAAATATAGCATCAAGCCAATCAATCTTCCTGTTTTTTTTCTGCGGATGCGACCCGGAAATTTCCCCACTATCCGTTTGGCGCAACTGGCGATGCTTGTTCATAATTCAGCTCATCTGTTTTCTAAAATTAAAGAAGCAGATGCTGTAAAAGATGTTAAAGCATGGCTGGATGTAACAGCCAATGATTACTGGCATTATCGTTACAAATTTGATGAAGAGTCTGCTTACAGAAAGAAAAAATTGGGTGCTGCAATGATTTATAATATTATCATCAACACCGTTTGCCCGGTTTTATTTGCTTATGGTAATTATCATGATGAAAATAAATTCAAAGAGAAAGCCTTAAAATGGCTGGAGCAAACTTCAGCAGAGAAAAACAATATCACTAAAGGATTTCAACTATTAGGAATTGAAAACAAGACCGCCTTTGATTCACAGGGATTAATTGAATTGAAAAATGAATACTGTAACAAGAAAAGATGTTTGGAATGTGGGGTAGGGAATGCGATTTTGAAAAATGACTAATTATAATGAACTATGAGTCTCTTTTTGAATTTAACCACTCTGATTCATTCCATGAGATCGGGCATGAGCCCACAGACTCAATTTCATAATCAGGATTGTCAACCTGTACGAGTGTCAATAATTTTTCCCCAAATAAAATATGCCTTCTTGAATTATTTGCAAAAATATCAAGTAATATATTTGCAACTTTCTTTTCGACAAATTGGAAATGTCTAAATATTATAAGAAGTCCTGAGCTAGAGATATCAAAATCAGAGAGACAATCATTTAAGGCATCAAAACTTTCCCCATAATATTGGGGAAAGCCAAGGTGGTCACTAATATCCTTGTGTATTATTTTGATTTCAGTCCAGTTTGTGCAATCAAAATCAATAATTTCAAAATTATTTTTTTCGAACCAATCAATATCTTTTTTTAATACAGCTTGTTGGTAATACAAACTTATCCATCCATTTAATAGGATTCTATAATCAAGCCTTCGCCACTCTTCTGGATTGTTTTTGAAAACTCCCATATGTTTTGAAATTATTTAAAACTATGCCCAACTTCCCCAATCCACTTTCACTTCAATATCTGGATGAATACTAAACTGCACAGGACAGGTATTGCCGGTATTTTTCATAATCGTTTTTGTCTTTTCATCAATATCTTTCAAAGAATCTGGTATATGAAATGTTAAATGTATGCCTCCAATTCTTCTTGGGTCAGCCTTCATAATTTTCAACACTTCAATTTTTATATCGTTCAGATCAAAACTCATCGTTCTTGCTTTAATGCCCATTACGGTTATCATACAGGTAGCAAGACTGGTTGCCATCAGGTCTGTAGGCGAGAACCTTTCACCTTTTCCATTGTTATCAACAGGAGCATCTGTTTCAAAAGAAGAGCCACTTTGCAGGTGAGTACAGGTTGTCCGCAGGTCGCCATTATAAACTACAGTAGAAGTCATTATCAATAATTTGCCCTAAATTTACGTTGAATGTAAATAAAAATTATACTCCGTGAAGAAACTAAGTATCTGTTTAATCCTTATATCATTTGTTTTCGCAGCTACTGCGCAAGACCCCGCCAACAAGAAATCTTCGAAAGATGATAAGAAAGAAGCCCATAGGCAAAAAATAAATACATTAATTAAACAAGACGAAGAAGGTGTTCTTGTTTATCGCAAGCAAAGTATTTTTGGTCTTCAAGGAAGAACAAATGGCTATGGTGGTTTTTATGAATTGGGAAAAATGAAGACAACCCGTAAAACAAACATTTATCGCCTTGATATAACGGAGATCAAACATCAGAAACAGGAAAAGCTTTCAACCGGTGGAAATATTTTCGGTAATCCATTCTTTTACGGAAAGATCAATAGTTTTTATCAGGCCACACTTGGTTTTGGACAGCAGCATATGCTTGGTCAAAAAGGAAATAAAAATGGAGTAGCACTTTCACTTGTCTATAATGGCGGTTTGGCTTTAGGTCTGTTAAGGCCATACTATGTTGAAGTAATTGATCCGTCAGATAATCAACAAAAAACGATTAAATATTCTCAGGCAGACAGTGCTTTGTTTTTAGGCCCTACTATCATTGGTGGCGGCGGCTTTGGTAAGGGATGGGGTGAAATGAAAATAAAGCCCGGAGCTTTTGTAAAAACGGCGCTGCGGTTTGATTATGGTCGTTTCAATGAAACAGTCTCTGGTCTTGAAATAGGTATCAGTGCCGAATTTTATGGTTCTAAAATTCAGATATTGGCCAACCAGAAAGACAAAAATTTATTCTTCCAGGGTTACATAGCCCTCCTGTTTGGACGGCGTAAGTAATGAACGTATTTTTGCCCTATGATTGAACTTCCTGTAGCTTCTGCAGCAGTTGATAATACAAGAGTGAAAAAGCCAGACTGGCTTAGGGTAAAACTTCCCATCGGCGAAAGCTACAAGCATGTTCGTGGCCTTGTAGATACGCATAAACTTCATACAATTTGCGAAAGCGGTAATTGTCCTAACATGGGCGAATGCTGGGGTGCAGGCACAGCTACATTTATGATATTGGGAAACACCTGTACAAGAAGCTGTGGCTTTTGTGCAGTAGCAACTGGAAGACCTGAAGAAGTGGATTGGGATGAACCACAACGAGTGGCAGAAGCCATTCATCTTATGAAAGTAAAACATGCTGTTATTACTTCTGTTGATAGGGATGAGTTACAAGATGGCGGTTCCATTATCTGGAACAATACAATTAAAGCTGTGAAGGCATTGAATCCCGATACAACATTGGAAACGCTGATACCAGATTTTAAAGGAAAGAAAGAAGATATACAAAGAGTGATTGATGCAGCACCCGATGTAGTTAGCCATAATATTGAAACAACCGAACGATTAACAAAGCAGGTTAGAATACAAGCCAAGTACTGGCGCAGTATGGAAGTGGTAAGAACCTTGAAAGAAGGAGGTATGCGAACGAAGAGCGGCATCATGCTCGGTTTGGGCGAAGAGAAAGAAGAAGTAATTCAAACATTGAAAGATCTTCATGCAAATGGTTGTGATGTGGTAACGATTGGTCAGTATTTGCAACCAACAAAAAAACATTTACCTGTTCATCGTTTTGTACATCCTGATGAATTTGCAGAATACAAAGAGATTGGTTACACACTTGGATTGGATTATGTAGAAAGTGGACCTTTAGTTCGTTCTTCTTACCATAGTGAAAGACATGTGTTGGCCGGATTGGGAAGAAAAGAATGGGAGATGAGTAAGTCAATAGGCAATAGGCAATGAGCAATGTCTTGTATATGAAAAAGTATTATTTCTTTCAGGGGTTTCTATTTATTTCAGGAATTTTATTTTCAATTAATTCTATTGGTCAGTTAAGATGGCAGAATGTAGATGCTGAATTTCAGCCGTTGCCTGCTTCTGTTCATGTTTACAAAACAACAGATATGTTGGATGGTAAGCCGAATATTGCTTATTATCTGGAAGCTGATTTGAAAGATAAGAAACTAGATTTTACTGTTGATACTACTTTTCAGCGAAGATTATCTCCTTCAAAATTTTACGAAAAAAATGATAAGCCACTTTTAGTGGTGAACACTACTTTCTTTTCGTTTGAAACGAATCAAAGTTTGAATGTGGTGATAAAGGATAAGAAATTGGTGGGATATAATATTCATACGATTGCTGGTAGAGGGAAAGATACTTTTACTTATCGCCATCCTTTTGGCAGTGCGATAGGTATTTCAAAAAAGAGAGAGGCTGATGTTGCGTGGTTGTATACTGATTCTACAAAGCGATTTTCATACGCATTGCAACTGCCCAATCTAGCTATTAAAGATTCAATGATTAGTCTTGATTTTAAGAGTGCTGATTATTTAACATCCATTGCATCACATCAGAGGGTGTCTTCATCTTTGAATAAATGGAAAATGCAAACTGCTGTCGGCGGTGGCCCTGTCCTTGTTCAAAACGGTGAAATAAAAATAACTAACAACGAAGAATTAAAATTTGCTGGTAAAGCAATTGATGATAAGCATCCAAGAACAGCAATGGGTTATACAAAAGATAACAAGCTTATCATTTTAGTAATTGAAGGCAGAAACAATGGCATTGCAGAAGGAGCAACACTTACACAAGAAGCTCAAATGCTTAAAGATATTGGTTGTTGGGAAGCATTAAATTTAGATGGCGGTGGAAGCAGTTGTATGCTTGTAAATGGAAAAGAAACAATCAAAATTTCTGATAAAACTGGTCAACGTCCTGTTCCGGCTGTGTTTATTATCAAACAGAAATAATTTTATTTCTCCAAAGTAAATCTGACCTGAAAATTACAGGCGCAACTAAATATTCACCTGCTAATTAGCCAATTAAATTGATTTGTTGATAAGTCTCAACCATTTTTGGTGTTTTTGGCATCATTCTTTCTATTAATAGGCATCATCCATTATCTACGAATTATCATAAAATCCTTAAGGTTCGATTAAAAAAAATATCCTTGTTATTTAAAAGTCTCTGGCAAATGCTAGAGACTTTTTTTGTTCTAAAAAAATCTTGCTAATAAAAAAACCTGCAGCGATTAACTACAGGTTTTACTATGTGAGCTTGTTCGTTTAAGATACTGTTGGAGGTTTTTTCTTGTCTCTTGAGAATGATCTTCCCAATGGACCTTTTTTTCCTAAGTCAACAAGAATTGGAGCCGCCACAAAGATGGATGAATAAGTACCTGTTACAACACCAATCAACATTGCAAATGCAAATCCTTTAGTTACCTGTCCACCCACAAGGAATAAGATCAGAATAGTAAGGAATACTGTTAACGAGGTCATGATGGTACGACTCAATGTTTCATTGATGGCTCGGTTAATCACTTCACCTCTTGGAGCATTTGGCATTAGCCTGCTGTCTTCACGAATACGGTCGAATACAATTACCGTATCGTTCATCGAGAAACCAATTACCGTAAGAATGGCTGCAATGAAATGCTGGTCAATCTCAAGAGGGAAAGGAACTATGCCTCTTGCAAAAGAGAATACAGCTAATGTTACCAATACGTCATGCAGCAAGGCTACGATAGTTCCCAGAGAATATCTCCAGTCACGGAAACGAATAAAAATATAAAGGAAAATTGCAAGAATGGCGAAGATGGTAGCTTTCATCGCACCAGCTTTCAAATCATCCGAAATAGTAGGTAATACTTTTTTCGAACCCATCTTACCTGTATTATTTTCACCTGCACTGAATTTCTCATAACTCATACTGGCTGGGAAATAAGACTTAAGACCATCATACAATTTCCTTTCAACTACGGAGTCAATACCAGCAACATTATCTTTAATTCTGTAAGCTGTAGTAATATCTAATGTTGTGTTGTCTCCAATAGTTTTAATGATTGGGTTTTCACCATCGAAAGTTGAAGTCAATTCTGTCCGCACCTTTTCAACATCTACCTTTATCGGAAACTGAACAGTATAACTTCTTCCTCCGCTAAACTCTACACCCTGATCGTAACCATTAAAATAGGAAGCAATACCTAATGCCAATACAATCATTGAAACCACATAAGCATACTTACGGTATTCAATAAATTTATATTTCGCATGTCTGAATACTTTTTTAGATACACCAGTGAAATATTCAAGATGACGTTTCTTACTTGTAAACCATTCTGTTACCCAACGGCTAACAAGAATACCACAGAATAAAGAAAGCAAAAGACCAATGATCTGTGTAGTAGCAAATCCTTTTACAGGACCCAGACCAAAAGAGAATAATATAAATGCTGTCAATAAAGTTGTAACGTGGGCATCCAATACAGGAGGCAATGAACGTTTATACCCTTCATTAATGGCAGGAATGTACCCTTTGCCTTTAGATAGCTCTTCTTTGATACGTTCGTAAATAATTACGTTGGTATCCACGGCCATACCAATAGTTAATACCAAACCGGCAATACCCGGAGCTGTTAATGTAGCACCAAGACCTGCCAGTACACCCACTGTAAACAGTAAGTTTAATATCAAGGCTATATTGGCAATCCACCCACTGGTGTTGTAATAAACCAACATCAGTAAGAAGATAACAATGAAAGATATTAAGAAGGCCATAGACCCACCATTGATGGCATCTTTACCAAGCGTTGGCCCAACTTGTTGTTCCTGAACAATCTTAGCAGGAGCAGGTAGTTTACCAGCTTTAAGAATATTTGATAAATCCTGCGCTTCCTGCTGGGTATAGCCACCAGAAATGGTAGATGTTCCGTTTGGAATAGGAGTGATAACAGTTGGTGCAGAATAAACGATATTATCCAATACGATAGCGATTGGCTTATTATCAGCCTGCGTATTTGGATCACCTGCAGCTTCTTCCGTCATTCTTTTCCAGATAGCAGCACCAAAATTCTTCATATCCATCCGAATCTCTACTTTGCCATATTGGTCAAAGTCCTGACTTGCATTTGAAATGGCATCACCTTCTAACTTAGCTGTTGGTCGTCCATATGTTTTCAATGCATATAAAGGAATAGTTTTTCCAGACCTGCCTTTTGCATCTTTTTCAGCAATACCATAAGCAAAAACTACATCGGAAGGAAAGTTTGCTTTGAATTCATTCAGGTATTCACGGAATAGAGCAGAATCTTTTATCTGTATTGAACCGATTGCAGCAGGATAAGAAATCTCACCTTTTTCATTTCTTCCCGGTTGAAAAAACTGAATGTATTTTTCAATAGAAATAGCCGCATTATCAAGTCCTTTTGTTTTTCCAGTTGTATCTGTACTATTTTCAGTAATTAAATCATCACCAAGTCCTTTTATTTTATTGGTAGTATCTGCTTTAGCTATTGCAGTATTGGTAGTGTCAGGTTTCGCAACAGTATCAAGTTTAGAGGTACTATCTTTTGCTCCGCCATATTTTTTATTGAAAACATCAATAAAACGCTGCCAGCCTGAGCCATAATTAGCATCTTGCAAAGTGTACAATTCCCAGAATTGTAAATTGGCAGTGCTCTGCAAATATTTTCTAACTCTCTCTTTGTCTTTAATACCTGGCAATTCAACTTCAATCGTTCCTTTTGATTTATTTGGATTGATATTGGGCTGAGCAACACCAAACTGGTCAATACGGGTACGTAATACTTTGAACGTTCTGTCAAAAGCATCATCTGCACTTTTTTTGATATAGCTTTCAACTTTACTGTCGGAAGACTTGATATCTATTTCTCCATTACTTGCAGCGGCAAATAAAGTGGCTAATGGCCTGTCTTTTTCCAGCTTTCTATATTCACTGATAAAGAGTGTAACAAAATCATCACCACTGTTAGCCTTTCTTTTATCTGCATTCACTATGGCAGCAGAAAAATTAGGGTCTTTAGAGTTATTTGACAATGCTCTTATCAAGCCTGTCATTTCCACTTCCATTGTTACGTTCATCCCACCTTGCAAATCAAGGCCAAGATTTAATTCTTCTTCTTTCGCTTTTTGATAACTCACTGCACCATTGATACCGTAAGTAACAGTTACATCCTTAGTGCTGTCCAATAATCTTTTCAGACGTTCGTTATATTCTTTGTCTAAAAATTCCTGATACACTAATTGAGAATCTTTGTTACCAGGAAACTTTTCAAGAGCACTCTGGTAATTCTTCTTTAAATAGCTTTTTGCACTGGTCTCCATCTTCTTTTCATGATTCTTTACGAACCAAGTAAAAGACAATTGGTAAAGCGAATAGATTATCAGTAGAATTGTGAAAAAGCGAACCAAACCTTTCAGTTGCATACGTTGATTGATTTACATGATTTAGCCCCGACCATACTTAGTTTAAAGATGGGAAAGGCTATACATAAATTTTAAGGACGGCAAAGATAGCAGTTTCGGATTAATTCGAACCAACAAAAAAGAGGCTCTTGACCCTTGATTTTTAAAACCTTAAAGCATATCAAACACTAACTTTGAAAGACCATGAATACCATATTTAAACCGGGTTTAATGATAGTCCTTTTGTGCATCGGACTAGCTAAATTCCCACAAGGAACAGTTAATAAAAGGCATCAGTCAATTTTGACTGAAAAGAAAGATTTAAAGAATGTTTTAACGATGAATAACACTGCTGATACTTTCATTAACAACCTCTTACAGAAGAATCCTCAATATTTTTCTTCGATTTTGAAAAATGCTGAAAACCTGAAAGTTCAAATCATTTATACGCAGGTGGATCGGCTCAAAAAGAAAAAAGTTGAATTTACAGACCATACTTTTAATCTGAATACAGATAACTATTTCTATCCTGCATCAACCGTTAAACTACCTGTGGCCATTTTAGCTCTTCAAAAACTGAATGAACTCAAGATTGCAGGATTGGACAAACATTCCACTATGATTACAGGAGCGAATGGATTTGGTCAAACAGCAGTGAATGAAGACACTACGTCGGGAGACGGCAAAGCGACTATTGCTAATTATATCAAAAAAATACTGCTGGTTAGCGATAATGATGCTTTCAATAGGCTGTATGAATTTTTAGGACAGGAATATATCAACAACACTTTGCACAAAATGGGATATGCCGATGTGCAGATTATTCACAGGTTGGATGTTAGTTTGACGGAAGAGCAAAATAGGCAAACGAATCCAATTAATTTTTTAAACAAAGCAGGGAAAGTTATCCATTCAAAATCTGCTGAAAAAAGTAAAATGATATATGCGGATAGAAATACCAAATTGGGCGACGGATATTTAAGTGGTGGCAAGTTGGTTAATGCGCCTTTCGATTTTTCAAAAAAGAATCGCTTGTCTTTACAGGATTTGCACATGATAGTAAGAAGTATAATTTACCCGGAGGCCGTAAATAAGAAGATGCGTTTCAATCTTACAAAAGATGATTATGATTTTCTGAGAAAATTTATGTCGATGAGACCCGAAGAATCGGCTTCTCCAGTTTATAAAGCTCCTGAGTATTGGGATAATTATGTAAAATTTCTATTCTATGGTTCAGAAAAGGATAAAGCAAAACCAGGGCTTAAAATTTTTAATAAAGTGGGAGATGCATATGGTTTTTTAATTGATGCAGCATACTTCGCTGATTTCAAAAATAATATTGAGTTCTTTTTAAGTGCCACCATCTATTGTAACAGCGATGGGGTTTTCAATGATGATAAATATGATTACGATACATTGGGCTTCCATTTTTAAAAAATCTTGGGAAAGTAATTTATGAATACGAACAAACAAGAGTTCGTAAAAAGCAACCTGATCTTTCTGAATTCAAGTTTAATTATGACGAATAAATTAGATTGACTTATCTTCAAATTCTTACTTTTGCGGCTGCTCGCCATGCAGTATTTCCAAATCATTTAAAACAAAAACAACTGATATGCAGTTATCATCTTTTTTAGATCGCTTCAACGAACCGGAAACATTAAAAATGGCAAAGCTTGGCCGTGAGCTAAGAGCAAAAGGCGTAGATGTTATTGACCTAAGCCTTGGAGAGCCTGATTTTGATACACCAGAACATATTAAAGAGGCTGCCATAAAAGCTATAAAGGATAACTGGAGTCATTATACACCGGTGCCGGGCTTTCCAGATTTAAGAGAAGCAATTTGTAGTAAACTGAAAAGAGATAATAATCTTGATTATAAACCAGAGAATATTGTTACTTCCACAGGAGCTAAACAAAGTCTTGCCAATACAATGCTTGCTTTAGTTGATGAGGGCGATGAAGTGATTATTCCAACACCGTATTGGGTTACATATAGCGAATTGGTAAAAATTGCCAGAGGGAAAGTAGTTGAAATTAAAAGTACTGCTGAACAAAAATTTAAAATCACACCTGCGCAATTAGAAGCTGCTATTACACCTAAAACAAAAGTTTTTCTTTTTTCATCACCATGTAACCCAAGCGGATCTGTTTATACTAAAAAAGAACTGGAAGGGTTGGCAGAAGTGTTTAAAAAGCATCCGGGTATTTTCATTATGGCAGATGAAATTTATGAGTATATCAACTTTGTTGGAAAGCATGAAAGCATTGCACAGTTCGATGAAATAAAAGACCGTGTAATACTCATCAACGGTTTAAGTAAAGGATTTGCCATGACAGGTTGGAGGTTAGGTTATATTGCTGCCAATGTGGAAATCGCAAAAGCCTGCGAAAAAGTGCAGGGACAATTTACTAGTGGCACCAATTCAATTACACAAAAAGCTGCAGTTGTTGCATTAACAACGGATTTACGTCCTTCGATCGAGATGACAAAAGAATTTGCAAGAAGAAGATCAAGAGTATTGGAATTGGTAAAAGAAATTCCGGGTATTACATGTCCTGAACCAGATGGAGCTTTTTATATTTTCCCGGATGTTGGTTATTACTATGGAAAAACGGATGGTGAAAATAAAATAGCAAATGCCTCAGATTTATGTATGTATCTTTTGAATGTTGCTAATGTTTCTTCAGTAATGGGCGATGCTTTTGGCGAGCCAAAATGTGTACGTTTTTCTTTTGCTAACAGTATGGATAAAATTGAAGAAGGGTGGAAGCGGATTAAAGCAGCATTGGCAAAATTGAAATAGAATCACTTCTCTTTCTTAATACGAGATAATATTTTTTCATGGGTACTCAACACCTGTGGAATTACCATCTCTTCGTCGTTATTTGTGATAATGAAATTGCAGCGTTTCATTTTTTCTTCTTCATTCATTTGGCGGTTAATGCGGTTCATTATTTCGGCTTCAGATAAGCCATCTCTTTTCATCACTCTTTTTATACGAGTTTCTAATGGGGCACTTACACCGATAAAATAATCAAGATGCTTAGCCGCTTCCGTTTCAAAAAGCAATGCTGCTTCTTTAATGATATAAGGTGAAGATTGTTGTTGAACCCACTCATTAGCATCTTCAATTGTTGCAGGGTGAGTGATTGAATTGAGTAAGGCTAATTTCTCTTTATCATTAAACACAATATCAGCAATATATTTTCTATCTAACTCTTCGTTTTTATAAGAGGCTTCGCCGAAATGTTTAATGACCAATGCCTTCAATGCATTGTTTGAATTCATTAATCGTTTTGTTGCATCGTCAGCATAGTAAACAGGGATTCCCAATGTTTCAAAAACTTTGGCAACAGTTGTTTTTCCACTTCCTATTCCGCCTGTAAGTCCGATTTTCAACATACACAAATTGAAAATTTACAAATAAAAAAATCTCAAATTCCAATCATACAGTTACGATTAGCATTTGAGATTTATAATTTAGTGCTTTATTGTTTTTATTTCTTATCAATCAAAGGTTTATTCAAAGCAGAAGTCCAATCCATGCTGATTGCACTTTTCTCAATCTTTAAATAACTGCCAGGACTTACTTCAATATTCAAAGTGCCGTCCTCATTGTTTTTATTAATTGTACCGTGTATACCAGCGATTGTAACAATCTTATCGCCTTTACCAAGATTCTCAATAAAAGACTTCTGATTTTTTGCTCTCTTGGCCTGTGGACGAATAAAGAACATCCAGAAAACTAAAATCATTAGACCCAGAAATACTAATTGAATAGTACCACCTGTGCCTCCACTTTTTCCTGCATCGCCACCCGGAGGTGTACAAGAAGAGAAAAATAATAAAAGGGTAATTGCTGAAAGATAAGTTATGCGAGACTTCATGTTTGTTGTTTTTATTTGCTACTAAAATTTAAAAATTATTTTTTTACATCGACTGTAAACTCAAGGTCATGATCACGGGAAGGTGTTGTATTGGCATCTACATTGATATGTTTTCTCTGCTCACCTACACGACCTTTGCTGTCAAACTTTGCTTTTATTACACCTTCTTCACCTGGTGCAAAAGGTTGTTGTGGTGTTTCAGGAATTGTGCATCCACAACTTGCAGTTACATTGGCGATAACCAATGGCTTAGTGCCAGTATTTTTAAAGCGGAACGAAACTTCGACTTGTGCACCTTCATTTACAGTTCCCATAGAAAGGAATGTAGAGTCCAGCCACTGAATGCTAGTGTAATTAGCTGTGTCACTCATTATTTTTGCCTTCTCAGCTTGTAATGTGCTATCAGAATTATTGGAAGAGTCTCCAGATTTTTTATCTGTTGTAGTACAGGCAAGAAGTACTGTAGTTATTGATAAAATGAATAATATTTTTTTCATTTAAATACTTTTTTAGAAGTGCAAATGTAAAGCTTAGTTGATTGCCTGACAAAATAACTCAAAAGCTGGTCTGATTTGGTGTTAGCCTTTTTTGTATTCAACTTTCTGCATTTTGCCTTGCAGCACCAATTCTTTATGGATATTATCAAGAATTCCGTTTACAAATTGGCCACTCTGCTGTGTGCTGTAGTCTTTAGCAAGGTCAATGTATTCGTTGATGGTTACTTTTGGCGGAATTGTTTCAAAAAATAAAAATTCAGATACTCCCATTTTCATCATTATCATATCTAATACAGCAATACGTTCCGGATCCCAGTTTTTTAGTTTTGGTTTAATGAGTTCTTGCAACATGTCATTTTTATCCAGAACAGTTTCTAGCAAGCTTTTTGCAAAATCAACTTTATCTTTCGACATCAACTGATTAAAATTAATAGAACCGGGTTTTTGCAGATAGCCTGCAAGTAATTGTATCACCATTTCTCCGTCATCATCCCAGTTTGAAAAGTTTTCCTCAATATGCGATACAAAAAGTTCGTTGGCCAGCATAAGATCATTTAAAATAAATTCAATGATTTTGCCTTCTTCTTTTTTCTCTCTTGCAGAAGATGATATGTACGTTTTGTACTCGGAAGTTTCTTTCAGTTTCAGATACACTTTTTTTATAAGCTCTTTATCGGTACTAAGTTCTGGCTTATCACTTGCAAATTGTTCCTTTAAAGCAGGATCCTCTAATATTTTCCAGAGCAATTCATTGCCGGCAATTTTTGTATTGGTGCTAAGATCTTCAGCAGTAGGTAAGTGTTTTGATGCTTTTTGATGCGCATCTTTTTCAGCGTAACGGATTACTTCCGTTAAAAAATAAATAAGGTAAACAAATAAAGAACGGGATTCGTCAATATGCTTTTGCAATATTTTTTGTGCTTCAGAATTTTTTATATCCATTTCAAGAGTGGAAACCGTGTAAATGGTCTGCATTACTTTAACTCGGATATTTCTTCTACTAATCATTTCTTAAGAGCTGTTTGGAAGGGCGAAGATAACAGAAAATATCTATCTGATATAAGTTCATTTTATATGTTATTTTAAATAAAAAAAATGCATTATTCTTAAATTGAATTTTGGAAAAAAAACAAAAGATGAGTAGTTTCAACTCCTACACCAAAACAAGCAACCATGAAAAACTTTATTTACTTCATTTTATTTCTTTCTGTAATAACTTTTAGCTGCGATTCGAATTCTGATTCAAGGAAAATAAAAACTAGTATACCAATTGCATTGATGGAAGATATTGACGAAGGTGAAGGCGAAAAGCAAGATGGAATTGCTGAAGCTCAACGAATGGAGTTTGAACAAACCAAAGATATATCGCTTGGATATATTCCACAGGATAGATTAATAAAGGCTACGGAAGAATTAAATGTAGCAAGACGAAACGGGATATATCCAAACAGGGTAAATGCTTTGGCATGGGTTGAAAGAGGCTCTAATTCAGATGCAGTAGGACCTAGTAATGGAAATGGAAGGATAACAGGTTCGCAGGTTACGAGTGGTCGCATGAGAGCAATTTTAGTTGACTTAGCTGATGTTACTAATAGAACGGTATGGGTAGGTGGAGTAGATGGCGGTATTTGGAAAACAAATAATATTACAGCTTCTCCAGCAACATGGACCGTGGCTAATGATTTCCTAGGAAATCTCGCAATAGCAGATATAGCACAAGATCCTACCAACACCAATGTCATGTATTTTGCTACAGGGGAGAAGTCGATTAATTCGGATGCAGTAAAAGGCGGAGGTATATGGAAAAGTATTGATCATGGAGTCAATTGGGTACTATTACCCGCCACAACTACATTCTGGAATGCATCACGAATAGTTTGTGATGCAGCAGGGAATGTTTATATATCTACAATCTCAAGTTTACAGGGTATTCCCGGAAGTGTTGGTGGTATTTATCGCTCTACAGATGGTGGTAATACTTGGTCTACTAATATATCTCCGTCAGGACTAAGTGCCAGAGTTACAGAGATGGTAATTAGCAGCACCGGTAGAATGCATGTAACCTGTGGATATTATAATAGTACTGCAGCTACTTCAGGTTATCGTTATACAGATGCGCCGTCAACAGTGGCATCAGGCACATGGACTTCTCCGGCTACAACTTTTACTCCAGTGGAGTTTAATGTTGACATGGCAGTTGCAGGAAATACGTTATATGCTTTACCAGCAAACTCTTCATTTCAAACGCCTCAGATCTGGAAATCAACAGATGGTGGAGCTAACTGGGCGATTACAGGCACTACGCCACCGATTTCAGGAAGTGCACCACTAAGTAGCGGGCAAGGGTGGTATTGCTTGGCAATAGCAGTAGACCCGACAAATGCTAACAATGTAATGGTTGGCGGCCTTAATAGTTATAGGTCAACAGATGGAGGTGACATCTGGACATTAAATTCTGGATGGGTTACTGGGGTTCCAGGAACAACTAATTATATTCATGCAGATCATCAAATTCTCGTTTGGAATGATAATCAGGTACTGGATGGGGGAGACGGAGGTATTTTTTATTCAGCTGATGATGGTGCTACGTTTGCTGATAGAAATGTGGGACTACGTTTAAAACAATTCTATGCTTGTGCTATACATCCAATCTCAACTAATTATTTCCTAGCAGGAGCACAAGATAATGGAGTGCACCAACTTAATGGGGCCGGACTTACAAGTAGTGTTGAAGTAACCGGTGGTGATGGAGCTTTTGTTCATATTGATGAAGACGAACCACAATACCAGTTTGGCTCATATGTAAGGAGCCAATATCGTCGTAGTACTAATAATGGTGCTAATTGGTCGTCAGTTAATTATTCGACTTCAATAGGATTGTTTATTAACCCTACTGATTATGATGATGTAAATAATAATTTTTATGGTGCATGGTCTGCAGGAAGTTATCTCCGATGGCTGAATGCTTCATCTTCTACTTCTGGTTTTGCAAATTCTGTAGCAGCTTTTGCAGGAGGAACTGCAAGTTTTGTTGGAGTTTCAAAATTTACTGCAAATACTGTTTACTTTGGAACAACTAATGGCAAAATTGTAAAAGTTGACAATGCTAATACGGGTACAATAACAGAAACTGATATTACAGGTAGCAGTATGTCAGCTTCAAATGTAAGTTGTGTTGCACAGGGCACTACAACAAATAATCTTTTAGCTACATTTTCCAATTATGGTTCTACACATGTATGGGTTAGTACATCAGGGGGTGGTGCTGCTGGCTGGACGAATATTAGCGGGAATATTCCAGATATACCGGTGCGTTGGGCTATGTTTTATCCTGATGATAATACACAAGCAATTTTGGCAACTGAAATGGGAATTTTCGAAACAAGTTTAATTAATGGTGCTTCTACCAATTGGGTGTTGAATACCTCATTTCCGACGGTAAAAACCAATATGCTTCAATATAGGTTTAGCGACAATACGCTACTTGCCGCAACACATGGCCGTGGATTATGGACTACAACTATTGCACCTGTTTCTCCATTTGTACGTTTTGCATCATCCTATACCTATAGTCCGGTAAGAACAGAAACTTCTACAACTACATCAGGGTGCAGAAGGTACACTGATTATACGCTAAATATGCATATCGATAAAGCTCCAACAGGCAATGCTGCAGTTACGTTAAGTATTGCCGGAGGTGCAACTGCTACACTTGGTGTGGATTACGATTTTACTACGAATGGAAATTTTATTACTCCTTCAACTGTGGTTAATTTCCCAAGTGGAGCCACAACTGACCAACCGATTACTATTCGTATTTATAATGATGCAGAAGTAGAAAGCCTAACACCCGAATTCTTTACATTCAATTATAGCATTGGCGGAGGCACTGATGCTCTACCTGCACCGACCAGTTCCTCCTATACATACTATATAGGAGAAAATGATGTAGCTCCGACTACTACCACTGTTGAAACGATTGCAGGTCGTACACAAACAGAACATGTGGCAAATAATGGCACATATTATTTTTATGGCTCTACAGGTTCCAATTTAATATCTAGTCTTAGTGGTGCAACTGGTAACCTACAATGTGTTACAGCAACAATATTTGAAGCAGGAAGTGTATGGCAGTCGTTTGGAGGTGGTCAACGTTCTCAGAAAGTATTTGACATATCTCCAACAACAAATCCAGGATCATCTTATACTTTAGGCTTATACATTACCGCTGCAGAGTTAGCAGGCAAGCCACCAGCAAGTGTAAAAATTGCAAAAACAACCGCTGCTACAATGGCGGGTGCCAATAGTGCCAATACTATAATTGCAGCTTCAACTTCGTTTACTGCATATGGAAGTGATTATTTATTTACGGCACCTTTTACCGGGTTTTCCAAATTTTTCCTAATTGATAATAATGTAGTTCTGCCAGTTGATTTGATAGCCTTTAGCGGTTATTTAAACAACAATTCGTTTGCAGTGCTGAACTGGAAAACGACCAACCCGTATAATCTGAAACACTTTGAGGTAGAGCGAAGCTATGATGGAATACAATTTAGTAATGCGGGAATAGTAAACGCATTACAAAATCCCGCAGCTATTCAGGATTATTCATTTAATGATCCGATAAGAGCTAAAGCAGTAAACTTTTATCGACTAAAAATGGTAGATAATGATAACCGATTTAAATACAGCGGTATTATTAAGCTTAATAATAATCAACCCGAAAAATTTGTAGAGTTGTTACAAAATCCGGTTACTAATAATATTACATTAATTATAGATAATCAGCAAGGGGATAAAGTTTCAGCTGTTTTATACAATTCATCTGGCCAGCAGATGCAAACCTGGCAACTGGGAAGCAGGCAGGGTACTATTTCATTGCCTGTTGATAGATTAGGGCTTTCCAGTGGGATTTATATATTTAAAGTAATGGTGGGCAACCGAACGGAAAGCATACGAATAAGCAAACATTAATAACATATCTTTTGACTATTTTGAAGGAGGAAGTTAATTTTTAACTTCCTCCTTCTTTTTTGTTTGCTTTCAAATGGATTTTGGCTTTTAATGTATAGTTTCTAATATGCAAATTTGTCCTGTCAGTGCAGGTAAATAGAAAAAAATCAACCACTAATGTCTGTCAAAATGAAATTTTGACTTATAATATCACTACGGCATGTTATTCGCCCTACCTTTGCCGTCCCAAATTCTTAGGGAATAATTATTCAAAAAATCAAAAATCAATACAATTATG
>Ga0138256_10002949_pt1 | contig 18183 bp, 20 predicted proteins | sample KNB2016incub_MG_FD_105486 | JGI IMG/M metagenome (GOLD analysis project Ga0138256, IMG submission 105486) | Active sludge microbial communities from wastewater in Klosterneuburg, Austria - KNB2014incub_MG | ecosystem: Engineered > WWTP > Activated sludge > Unclassified | place: Austria... | reverse complement strand
CTTTATTTTTATAGAGAAAAAACTGAGAAACCTGATGTTATTAAAGCAAAAGACTTGCAAACTTATCGCGGTAAAAATGTTAAGTTAATCGGATGGTATATGACTTCTAAAAGAATAAAAACAAGAAAAGGGCAGATAATGAAATTTCTTTCGCTTGAAGACACAACGGGGACTTTTGAAGCAGTAATCTTTCCGCGTGAGTATGAAAAGTATGCTGAAAAGACAATGTCTATGGGTCCTTATGTTATTATTGGTAAAGTTGATGAAAACGATGCTACAAATGTTGTTGTAAGCAGTTTATCAATATTGTCTGCAGAATCTGTAAAGGTTGCTGATCAAAAAGATAGTGTTGAAAATAAATATTATGGCGATGTTGGAGCAATTAGGGAAGAAGATTTTATGCTTCTTGAAGGAATGGATAAAGAGAGATTGAGATTGGCATATGCGAGTTAAAAAGAAATAATAATTAAATTTAATAGCCACGACTTTTAAGTCGTGGGAAAAAAGAAAATAAAAATAATGGCTTTAGCCAAAGGGAATTGAGGGGATGTGGCTAAAGCCATAAACATTTTTTATTGATTATCCACGACTTAAAAGTCGTGGCAATAGATAGAAAAGAAAAATAAATTATTTCATATTCACAAACTGGGTAGGGAAGTCCAATTCAGCTTGTTTAACTAATGTGATAACGGCTTGCAGATCATCAATCTTTGGCGCGGTTACTCTAACTTGTTCATCCTGGATTTGAGCATTAACCTTTAACTTGGAATCTTTTATCATTTTTGTAATGATCTTAGCATTCTCTTTTGAAATTCCGCTTTGAAGATTGATAATTTGTTTAAGCCTTCCACCAGATGCGGCTTCTGGTTCATTAAAATTTAAAGCCTTTATAGAAATGTTTCTGCGGATAAATTTAGTCTCTAAAATATCAATTGATGATTTACGCGAGTAATCATCCTTTGTATTCATAGTAATGAGCTTATCTTTTTTGTTAAGTTCAAGTTCTGTATTAGAATCCTTAAGATCATAACGCTGATGAATTTCTTTTAATGCCTGGTTAACAGCATTATCAGCTTCCTGAAAATCAATTTCAGAAACTATATCGAATGAATGATTTTGTGCCATAACTTTTTATTATTTATTGTTATCAAATATTACGACAGGAATAATGGAATTTTGGAGTATTAGAAATTCAAATCTCAAATAACAATTATCAAATTCCAATATTCCATTACTCTCGATTAAAGAGTCGGGGTGATACGATTCTGGCGAAGCCATCCCTTCGGGAGAACCTACGACCTCTTCTTAAACTTATTTATAATTGTCGGGGTGATAGGATTCGAACCTACGGCCTCTTCGTCCCGAACGAAGCGCGCTACCGGGCTGCGCTACACCCCGAAAAGGTGTTTTATTTACTAATCAAATATAAAAAATATTTTCTATAAGATTAGATAATTCTTTACTTTAAAAAATAATACACTTAAGTTTGGTTCAAATAAAAATTAACCTTTAACTCTATCCAGTGAGATGGAAAAGGATGAACAAAACTAAAATAAACGATAGAAGGTAACCTCTGAGGATAATTAATCCGAAGAGGCTTTTTTGTATATGGATGTAAAATCAAAAATAATAGATGCTGAAGGATTCGACCGAATCCTTACAAGAATGGCTCATGAAATTCTTGAAAAAAATAAAGGTTCACACAATCTTGTAATAATGGGAATGAGAACTCGTGGAGAGTTTTTAGGTAAACGAATTGTTGAAAAAATAAAGCAGATTGATAATGCTGATTTACCTTTCGGAGTTCTTGATGTAACGCTTTATCGTGATGATTTTAGAACAAGATTAAAACAGCCGGAAGTTTCTGTATCAAACATTACGTTTGATATAAATGAAAAAGATATAATTCTTGTTGATGATGTTTTGTTTACTGGAAGAACAGTTCGTTCTGCTTTAAATGCAATTATGGATATGGGAAGACCGGCTTCAATTCAGCTTTGCATATTGATTGATCGAGGTCATCGTGAGTTACCAATTCGTGCGGATTATGTTGGAAAGAATATTCCCACATCACACAATGAAGAAATAAAAGTAAAAATTAAAGAACACGATGGCGAAGATGCCATCTACATAATTGAATCAGAAAAGAAATAAAAACTATGTCATTATCAAGTCGCCATTTGTTAGGATTAAAGGATGTACCGAAGGAAGATATCCAATTAATTTTAGATACCGCTACAACTTTTAGAGAAGTATTAGAAAGACCAATTAAAAAAGTTCCAACTTTACAAGGAAAAACAATTGTAAATCTTTTTTATGAAAGCTCTACTCGCACAAGAATTTCATTTGAGCTTGCTGAAAAAAGATTATCAGCAGATTCAATAAACTTTGCGGTTTCTGGCAGCAGCGTTAGTAAAGGTGAAACACTTAAAGATACTGTAAAGAATATCGAAGCAATGAAAGTTGATATGATTGTCGTAAGACATGCCTGTGCTGGAGTTCCATTGATGCTTACAAAAATTTCTAACTCAAATGTTATCAATGCTGGTGATGGAATTCACGAACATCCTACGCAAGGTTTGCTTGATATGTATTCGATCCGAGAGAAACTTGGTAAACTTGAGGGATTAAAAGTTTGTATTGTTGGAGATGTTGCACACAGCCGTGTTGCTTTATCAAACATTTATGGATTAAAAACTATGGGGGCAAAAGTTTCTGTTTGCGGCCCATCAACAATGATCCCAAAATATCTTGATGAACTTGGAGTGGATGTAATTCATAATATCGATGAAGCAATACAAGAAAATGATGTGTTAAATATTTTAAGAATTCAGTTAGAAAGAAAAGCTCGGGAATATTTTCCATCTATAAGAGAATACTCGCAGTATTTTGGGATTGATAGGGAAAGATTAGAAAAAAATGGAAAAGATATTTTGATACTTCATCCTGGCCCTATAAACAGGGGTGTTGAGATATCCTCAGAAATTGCAGACGGATCATCTCAAATTATTTTACAACAGGTTACAAATGGTGTTGCGGTTAGAATGGCAGTACTTTATTTACTTGGAACATTAAACTAGATAATTAGAAAGCTTTGAAAATGAAATTAGTATTAAAAAATGTTAATGTATTAAATCCTAATCAAAATGTTAACGAAAAGAATGTGAGCATTTTGATTGAAGATGGTAAATTTAAAAATATTGGAAAGCTAACAGATGCAGAGCTTAAAGATGCAAAGGTTCTTGAGTTGGATGGAAAATATGTTGTTCCAGGATTTTTTGATATGCACGTTCATTTGCGTGAACCAGGTAGAGAAGATGAAGAAACAGTTGTAACTGGCTGCAACAGTGCTGCAAATGGCGGATTTACTGGAATTGCCTGTATGCCGAATACAGATCCTGCTATTGATTCAGCTGAAGTTGTAACGCTAATAAAAAAACAATCAGCAAATCATTTGGTTGATGTTTATCCAGTTGGTGCCGCAACTGTTGGAAGAAAAGGTGAAGTCCTTTCTCCTATGGCAGAATTAAAAGATGCCGGTGTTGTTGGTTTTTCTGATGATGGAATCGCAATTAAAACTGCTTCAATTCTAAAACGCTCACTTGAGTATGCAAAGATGTTTGATCTTCCAATTATCGAACATTGTGAAGATGAATCACTTGCAGGCGGAGCTATGAATGAAAGTATCAACTCAACATTGCTTGGTCTTCCGCCAATTCCTTCTGTTGCTGAGGATTTGATTGTGATGCGTGATATTTTAATGGCAGAATACATTGATGCTAAAGTTCATATAGCACATATCAGTTCAAGAAAATCTGTTGAGATGGTTCGTGATGCAAAGAAAGAGGGTATTAAAGTTACAGCAGAAGTTGCTCCTCATCATTTTACCTTAACGGATGATGCAGTTAAAACATATGATCCAAATGTTAAAATGAATCCACCGCTTAGAACAAAAGCTGATGTGGCTGAAATCATAAAAGGTTTAAAAGATGGAACAATTGATTGTATTGCATCTGATCACGCGCCGCATTCTTTAGAAGAAAAAGAAATGGAATTTGAATATGCACCAAACGGAATAATCGGATTGGAAACTCAAATTGGTTTAGCATTTACAGAATTATATCACAAAAAAGTTTTAAATCTTGAACAAATGATTGAGAAGCTTTCGATCAATCCAAGAAAAATTCTTAATCTTCCAATCCCAGAAATCAAACAGGGAGAAGTTGTTAATTTAACGATCTTAGATGTTGATTCTGTTTGGACAGTTGACAAAACAAAATTCAAATCTAAATCATCAAACACTCCATTTGATAAAAGATTACTTACTGGAAAATCCATTGGTGTGATTAATAAAGGACAAATGTTTTTTGATGGAAAGTTCACTAAGATCTAATGATGAATTTCTTGGAAATACGGAAATATTAAACTAGCAGTAAAAAAGCAATTTTGTTTCGATTTTTGGGAATTTTCTAAATATTTAGGACACTTTAACAGGTAAAACAAAAAACGGAAATTTTTCCATTTTCTTCCATTTACTTCCAAATATTTACAGTTTAAACAAACCTTTTAAATGCGTATTTAAGAACATTTAATTGACTTAAAAAATGCGTTTTTTTGTTTAATTAAAAACATTTTGATTTATAAACAGGTGAGAAATTAGCTTTAAAGGTGCGTTTAAAAGGTTAGTTTAAAGAAATTGAGAGTTATTTAAACGAACCTTTACTGTAAATGTTTTAATTATAAAGACTTAAGAAATATCTGAATTTATTTTTCTTCAGTAAGTAAGTTTATTATAATTAATGTAAAGCGTATACTTAATGCAAGAGTTAAAACAGAAATCGAAATTAAGATGTATGATAGAATAATTTTGATTATATCGATAAAACAGGATTGATCGATGATAGACATTAAGAATGAAATTACTAATAATGCAATATTTGAATATAAAGCATGATGCAAATACTTTTGAAGTCTTTTATAATTACCAGTTTGCCTAACATATTTCATTTTCTTTGTTTCAATGCTTCCAATAATTGTAATTATTGTAAGTAAGAATCCAAGTAAAATCCCTGACATAGTGAAAGCCTTATCAACAGTATTTTTAGTTAGCATCTCAATTTGCTCTCTACTAAATAAAAAATACAATAGAGTAATTGAAAGTAAAGTAATTGCATAAGGCCAATATTTTTCAATAAATAATTTCATACTTATTCTGATTTGTAAACTTTTAACAATTCACTTCTTATTGAGTTATAAGCTTTGGTCATTTGATCAATTTTAGCATTTACAAGTAATAAATCCATATTTCTTTTTAATGAAGTTTCTATCTCTAATTTAAGTCGATTCACAATCAAATCAATATGAGTATTTTTATCTTCATCACCTTCACGACCTGAAACAACTAATTTTTTTATTTCATTATTCTCTTTGTATCGACTAAATATATTTACAAGGTTTCTTATTAAACCAACATTTAAAGTATCTTTTCTATTGGATTGAAGTTTGTAATATATTTTTTTGCTATTTGATTCTTCTGCAAGTTTTATAATATCACTGATGGCTTCTTCCCCTTGAAAAATAGTTCCATTCTTAACCCTGGCAATACTAACTTCAAAAGTATTAATTAAATCCAATCGTTTATATTTTTGCATTTTGCTTGGATCAATCACTATGGCAGATTCTAATTCAACTTTCGACGTAGTTTCAAAAAATTCACAAAATGAATTAAAGGTAACTCCATGCATTCCAGCTTCAAAAAGCACAACATTAATTTCAGAATCAAATAAAAAACTTTTCGTATGTGCCAAACCTTGATCATCATTCAAATTTAGTTTTGAAAGTTTATGTTTTTTTATATCAAAGGCTGGAGGTATATCATACATTTGAGTATGTATTAAATAACCGGTATAAATTGAACCTGATTTTTTAATCGGTGCACCAAGAGTAATCAATCCATTTTCTTTAACTAATGGATTATATTTATCTGAAGAGAGTTTAAATAAAGATTCAACAGTTAAAGAATCATTATTTTTAATACTAAGTTCAAAAAGATCAAAATTAATCTTTTTTGTCTTTGCCATAAGTTCCCCGTAATAATGAAAAAAAACTATTTTAATTACAGTACTAATCTAACCTATTTTCTATTCCAAAAGCATTCCATAAAGGAATAAAACTTTCTGCTAGAGACGTTTCCCAATCTTCATCATAAGATTCAATTAAAAAATCTGGTAAATAATAATTCTCACGAAGTAATGATTTTGATCTAGCGTAAGAAATTTTTTGTGATAATTCCTTTCCCTTCATATTAAGAAATGAAATTGAAATCAAAATTGGTAGTTGGACCTTAAGCAGAGAATATACATTGAGTGTTCTGTAAATGAATTCTTTAACTTCATTTTCTAAACTATATAAATGAACTTTACAAATATCGCCGGTGTAAAAATTAACTGAGAATGCATCTAGCGATTCAATGATCCCATTTCTATATAGTTGTGTATAATTCCCACAAGATTTTTGATTCTCCCAATGTGAAGTATAAAGTAAAACTCCTTCAAAATTAATCATCCTGTGAGAATAACTTTCTATCATCGTTCCAATCATGTTATAATCTTTAATAAGCTTTAAATCATATTTTGTTGATGGATTAAAGGCATTTAAAGGAATAGAATGTAATATAAATTTACTGGGATAATTTTCAAATATTGGCACCGGCGTTTGATCTGAAATTATTTCAGTAATTCTTTTTATCCTGAACGACTTTGCATTTTCAATTTGTGCTGACGATTCTAGGAATAAATTTCTTATCTCAAATATATCTAATGGAAATTTACCAGCTGAGTTTCTTGAATAAAAAACAAATCCTTTGTTAATTTTTACAGCGTGTGGACTATTCCAACTTTTTTGAATTTCAATTACTAATACTTGTCTTGCTTCTGAAATAGGAATAAATTTAAAATTATAATTACTTACTCTTGGTGAAGTTAAATCTTGAATGATGTTATCAAGTTGAAGTTTCAAAGAATCATTATTATTTGTTTCGATTCCTGTTATCTCAGTTGGAATCCCATCTTTAGCTTTTATTCCATATATTAAATTTCCACCAATAGCATTTGAAAATGAAGTTAAGTTTTGAATGAAGTTTGTTTTGTCTGTTGGTGAAGTTAAGGCAAGTAATTCTTTGTAATCAATTTCCTTTGATTCGGAAATCTGATTTTCTTTTAGGGAGTTTAAATCTTCAATTGAATTTATTTTCATAAAGTATATTAAAAAATTAAATTATTTTTTTGCTTTATTTTCTGCAATAGAATTTATTTTGTTTTTTAAATCTGATAATTCTTGAGTTGATGTTGCTGAAATTTCTGAATCAACATATAATTTTATTTTTCTAAATAACTCAGGTTTATTCCTTAGTTCTAGGATTAATGCAAGTTCAGGGTATTTAAAAAGGAAAGCATTTTTTATTTGTTGATTTGAATTATGTTGCCCGATTAAAATCCATTGTAAATCAACATTCATTAATTCAGTCAGCTCGATTATTTCTTCAATGGATAACTCATTATGAATCATCCAGGTGAAATAAAGTTTTTCAGCTTGAACTTTTTCTGTTTGTAATTCTTTTGGCTGTTTTGCTAATTCCTCTTTTATTTTATCAATATTGATTTCTTTTTTCTGAATTTCGAATTTTTCACTTATTTCATGCATCACAATTTCTACTCTAAGCCACATATCTTGATCAATAAAAAATAATTTTCTCTTCCCAGTTAATAGCCATTTTAAATCACAGCCTATGGATTCTAATTTTAAAAATTGAGATGAAGTCAGTTCTCTTTCATCTTTTAAAATTTTTTGCAGATTGGATGGAGCAATATTTAACTCCAAAGCTAATAATTTGAGTTGACCAAATTCCTTCATCCCAAATTCTCTAAGTCTTTTTCCGATACTCATAATAATTTATAAAATAATTTTGATTACTCTATTGATAATTACAATTATTTATTATATAATTGTTGTGTAACAATACTATAACAAGGAGATACAACAAAAAATGAATATAAAATCAACAAATATTTTAGTTAAAAATTCTGTTGGTAATTCATCTTCTAGTGATCACATTTTATTGGTGAATCAATCTGCAATCGCAAGGAGATTGAAAATATCTCAAGGTTATGTATCTCTAATTCTTGCAGGTAAACGACAATCAAGAAAATATGAATCACGAATTAAAGAACTAGTCAAACAAGCTGCTGAGAATTTGAAAGCTGCTTAACATTCAAAACCATTAGCTGAGATAATTAAAATAATTTTGTATGAATAAACTTACTCAAAAAATAGATTCAATGCATGACAGGGAGCAAGTTTGGTTAACACGAAAAAAACTCCAAGAGGAAACTAATTGGAGTGAAGGTAAAATCAGAAATCTAAGGAACAAAAAGAAAATTGTTTTTAGAAGAATAAAGGGTAACGGCGGCGAACAATTTCAATATTTACTTTCATCTATTTCGATTGAAACTAATAACGAACAGCAAACAGAAAAAGATAATAATACAATTTATCCTCAATCAATCAGAGAAGTAATTTTAACACAATTAGAAAGTTTAAAACCAAGTTTTATAGAAAACCAAGATTTAATATTCATTGATAAAAAAAATGTTAAGCGAGAAATACCATCAGATAAAAAAGAAGCTTTAGAACTAAAAAACAAAATAGTTGATACTTATGAGCATTATATCCAGAATGTACAGCATGGTGAAAAAGTAAAAAAAGATAAAATGTTTATTGATATACTTAATGCGGGACTTCTTCCAGGTTGTGAAAATGCTCCACAAATCATTGGTAGAATAAAAAAAATTGGCACTATTGTTTATGAATGGAAAAATAAACTTGAAAGATCAAATGGTGACTATCGGGTTTTATTGAGAAAACAAAAACAAGTAAAAAATAAGATTGACTATACAGCAAGTGCATTCTTTATAGGTTTTAGGAAACAAGGAAATAATATCTCTAAGATTAATGCTGCTAGGTATACAATAGATTGTTTAAAAGAAATTGGGTATCCAATTAATATTTCAGAAAAAAAAATAATTAGGGATGCCAAGTCTGTCGAAAAAGATAATATGCAATTGGTAGAGGCGCTAACTAGCAAGGAATCTTTAAAGAAAAATGTTATCACTGATATTCATCGAGATAAGGACAAGTTAAATTTTGGTGATCTAGTTAGTGCAGACTTTACTGACTTAGATAATTTTTTGCTTGATGGTGAAATTTGGAAAATTGGATTTATAACTGAATGGGTAAGTGGTGCAATTATTTCTTGGGTTTTCACCAAAAGTGAAAATATTGAAGCTGTACGTTTATTGATAAGTAGAGGAATCCGGTTTATAGGTAGAAAATTTACAGCAATACAATTTGATAATGGTCCTGCTTTTAGATCGCACGATATTGAAAATGATTGTAAAGTTTTAGGAGTAGAACGAGTGTTTGCTAAACCATATAATGGTCAAAGCAAACCTCAAGAGAAAGCTAATCATTTAATTAAGACGATTTTAAATTTGCTGCCACACCATCGTGGGAATAATATTTTAAACAGACCTGCATTCCTCAGAAAAAACGAAAAAGAATTGCAACAGATGCAAAAAATTCATTATGATTTTCAATTGACACCAGAGATAGTAATGAAGGCCTTGCCTAAAGCGGTTGATATTTATAACAGTAGTAAAATTACGACAGGCAAATTTAAAGGACTTACCAAGCAAAATGTTCTTGATCAAAATCGGGGGCCAGGTATTAATGGTAAGGAACTTACGTTTTTAATGTTAAAAAAGGTTGTTAAAAAATCACATAAAAATGGTATTAAAATTAATGGCGAATGGTATATAAATCTTGAAAAAATGTTTGGCAAAGAGCGTTCATATCTTGTGAGATACGACCCTTTATATAATGATTTAATTTATTTATTTGATGAACTAACTGGTGAATATCTTTTTGAAGCATACAAAGATGATAAAGTGCATCCGGAGGCAAGATTATTCGGAACCGAAGAAGAACAAAAAATTGTCTTTAAGAAAATCGCAACGCAACAATATTTAATGCGAGAGAGTTTTAAAACAGCTGAAGAATTTCATAGAAAAGTAATTAGCGTTACAACTGACTATACGTTAAAAAAACTTGGATTAACAAAAGCCGAAATGAAACAAGCTTCAATTAAACGAATCAATAATAATAAAATTGAAATTGCAGAGGTTATTAATGAGAATAGTATCAATACACTTTTAAAGACCGGCACTGATAACATTGCTATCGGAATTGTAGAAGAAACAAAACCAACTGAAATAAAAACTAAAGGTTGGTTATTTAACAAACTTAATAAAAAATAATTGCAGGGAGTTGTTAATGAGTTTAGGCGGTTCTATAAATAGTGGTTTAACTGGTTACTTTTCAAATTTAGTTGCAACTGCTAAACGCGAAAAGTTTTGGATTTATGGAAAGAGAAAAGGAATTGAATATTGGTTTTCACCTATTGAGTTTAATACAAAATTACATAATGGTGGTGAATGGATAAGTGAGGTGATTTGGATTTTAAGATCACCAAAAGAACGAGTTTCAGAGTTAAAATTTTTAATGGAAGAAAATAAGAAAGAAATAGAAAATATTTCTGAAACTTATTATAACGAGAATAAAGAGTTATGAAAAATAATTCAGCACTAAAATTAATCAACAATAATAATTATACGACTGTTGTGGATATTGAAACTACGAATAAACATAACAATGAATTGATACAACTTGCACGATTGGATATTAAGGATAGTAAAAGAGATCAACGTAAAGTTATTGAACAGTATTCTTTAGCAACAAACGAGAGCACAATAAACATCAATTTATATTTAGAAAAAAAATATCCTAAAAATGTTTTGGCATTTGAGAAGAAATTTAGAGATGTAGTTGAAACAATGATTACGCTGCGCAATTTGTCAAATCAAAATTTAAGATTTTGTAAAAATACTTCAGCGGCCAAAATTGTAACTGTTGGTTTAGAATCAACGGAAAACAAAAAGGGTATTTCTACTTTTTTAGGTAAGCCTGGAATCGGTAAAACTTCAACAGCAAAATACTTTTCTCGAAATCATAGAGCAGCTTATGTGAGTTTAAATAGAACTGATTTCACCATGTACGCATTGTTAAATAAGATGTTAGAAGTACTTGGGATTGTAACATACACAAAAGTACATAACACAATGCTTGATGATATAATAAATTATCTTGTTTCAGATAGACCTAGACTTGATGATGATGTTAGTGAATTTTATTATCCCCCAAAATTAATTGTTGTAGATCAGTCGAATTATCTTTCGTTAGATGCAGTTGATTGTTTGCGAACAATTAATGAAGAAGCAAGTGTTGGACTTTGTTTTCTTGGTTTACCTGATTTTACTAAAAAGCTAAATAGTAATAGATCAGAAATAAAACAGTTAAAAGATAGAATTTCGTTACTAATAGAATTACCTGATCCAACATTTGAAGATATATGTAGCGTTCTAGATTTAAATTGGCCAGGATTAAGTGAAGAACTTAAAAAGGAATTTTTTAAGTACTCAAGAAAAACTTTCAGATTACTTTCACATTTAATCAATCATGTTCGTGAAGATATTTATTCTGAAGAAAACTTGGGAACTGAATTAACCGTAGATCATATTCGAGCAGCTGCGGGTTATTTACCCAAAGCATCAAATGATGAAGAATAGTTTTTAAAAACGTTTAAAAGTATGTTACGATTTGTATTAAATAGGCTTCAAAAAACTGAAATTGGAAAATTGTACTATCCAATTTTGCCAAATTTAGCACATAGATGCGCTGTGTTGAATTTGCCGTCTTATGATACCAGCCTTAGGATATTCTTTAAAATTAAAAACGAATTTAAGCGAATTAAAAAGGGTTGTGAGTTAGCACTCGAAGTGATAGAGTGCTTAAGTAAATACACTATGCAAAAATTGAGCAAAATCGAACTTTTTCTTTTTGCAATAATAGCAGTTTTTATGTGTGTTAAAAGACAATTTAAAAAATTTTTAATTAATTCATTTTTCTGGTTGTGTAGTCTACAATCAAAACTAGCTGTTGAGAGTTCTATTTGTGTGAACGATAGACAGGGCTGCATCCTCAACCTTGGATTCACTCTCAACAGCTTTTTATTAATAGAAAGGAAATTATTATGAGAAAAATTTGGATAACAATTACAAACTTTTTTAAGAAGTCAATAAAGATTTCAGATAAAGTAACAAATGATGTAGAAAATAAATTGTTGAAATATAAAACTCAGTGTCCTAATTGCGATAAAGTTTTTTTTATTGAATTTGAAAATAATCTGTTGGAAAAGTCAAACACAAAAATAACAGCTTGCCCGAAATGTAGAGCTAATCTTGTTACAGTTGTTACGGATAAAAGCGGTGATAAGATTGCCTTGAGTATTTTAAAAGGTGATTTTAAAAGGCAGATTAACTCAGTTAAAGGATCTAGTTTGATGTTAAATGATGCATTAAGTCTAAACTCAGAGAAAAATTTTGAATTGAAAAAACAAAAGGCAACAGATTATTATAACAAGTATTTGATTCGCCCAAATGATAAAACAATTAACTAATTATTATTAACAAATTACCAGGGAACAAAAAATGGAAAAAAGAAAAACACAAAAAGAATTTCGGGCCGTCGAATCTTTGTTGACGAATACAAAAAATCTTTGTGATTCGTTATTAATGGACAATCAAAATCTAGAACTAACATTGTGCGAAGTAAGACAAGAGAGAATTAAAATTAAAGCAAGTAATTTAAGTTTAATGGATGATAAACAGTTTCTTTCTTTTGTCAAGAATGATTTCTCTAAATTGTTTGAGAATGAACAAGACCAATTATTAGATATATGGAAGTGGTTAGAAATTTGGGAGCGAGCAGAAGCATATCTAAATAGTAACGATAATCGTAATAATGATGATGAAATTGCAGCTACTCACTGCAAAAATGAAATTGGTGAACTCAATGAATTAGCAGACAAATATAGTTTTGCCATAAGACGTGGTGACATTGGTATTACTATTTTGCAAAATGATATGGATACTTTCTTCTATAGAAAAAGAAGAGTGCAAGGAATTCTAAATGTTTTATCTATATCAAAATCATTAACGAATAACTACCTTGTAGATTTCCCAGAAAATAATCCTGAATTTAAAAGAACATTAGATATGATCATTGGTCTCTTTTCATACTCAGAAATATTTAGCGAAAATTTTATATATAAAATTGATGAGCGGTTAAGAAGAATAAAAGCAGAAGAGACTATTTCTGCGGTACAAAAAACAATTAAAGAAAGTCATCTAATTAATCAGGAACAAATCGCCTAAAAGCATGTAATGAGTAAGTGATTATTAAAAAAACTTTATAATGAACTTTTAAGTAGAATTAACTAATTATTATAAACAAATTACCAGGAGAAAAAGTATGAACGAAACAAAATCAAATATTTTTTTAAGTGAGGTTAGTAAAAATCTTAGTGATAAAGCTAACCACATTCTTAAGATCAAAGATCAAATATCAGTGCTTTCACAATCTTTGAGTTTCTTTATTCAGGGAACTAATTATTGTGATGAATCATCAGTTGTAATCGATATAGCGAAAGAAAATTTAATCATTTGTGCTAATGGATGCTTAAATACTAGCATAATGTTAAATCAGAATAACGACTTGAAAATCGTTTTTGATAATTATAAAAAAAATATTATCAATCCTTTACATAATGCAATGTCAATTTTAATAGTAACACTGGATGCATTGAACTATAATGTAGATGTGATAACGGAGAATGATAATCTACAAGCTGAGAAAAGGGAAAAATATTTAACAATGATTGGTTCTAATAGTACAATGATAGATTCAACTTGGGATATGTTAAACGAACAAATACTTGAGCCTTTATATGAAGATTTTAACAAACTTGAAAAAGTTATAAATGAAGAATTAGTACTTGAAACAAATTGATTGTCGGTAACCGACTGCCGTAAAAAAAGTAAGCCAGCAATCATTTAACAAACTATTCACAGGGAATAATTTAATGAACATATTTAATAACAAAATAGGAGAAACAACAATCGCATAAAAAAGCGATTAACAAATTGTTGTCCAGGGTTAGAGTAAAGCAATAAATTTATTAATCAAAATCACAGGGAAATATATCGTGAAAAATGTTATCAGTTTTTACAACTGCATTTGTGCAGTTGTGTATCAAGTTTTTTTTAGTTCATTAAATAATGTGCTGGTGGATTCGAGTTAAGGCTGTTAAGTTTCAGGCCTTTCATTCTCCTTCCTCAAATCATACCAGCACACATTAAAATAAAATCAATAACGGATAGTTATGAAAATTACTAAAAGTAATGCGCTTGAATTTGCCCAAAGGTGTCTTAAACAAGCTGAATCGATTTCAAGTTTAGTTAAACAATCACTTGCAGTTGATAAGAAAACAGGAAAAGTAAGAAATTATAAAAATGATTTTGCTGAGATAGATCAATTAAAATCATTAGCGCTTAGAGCAATGAAATTACTTGATAAACCTTTACCAGGATATTCTTTTGCAGAGCAAACAGATTCAACAATTACAAAATTCCAGATAAGAGATAGTGTTTTAACTGTGGCAAAGCAGATAAAAAACATTTCCGCTTTTTTGCTTAAGAAAATTGAAAGTGAAACAAAACAATTAATCGATAAAGATTATTCTGCTTTACTCAAAAAGCTTGAATCAACAATGAAAGTAATAAATGCTGAAATAAAATTATATAAAGATGAATCGACTTGGTTGTTTGCAGAAAGTAAAATCAATCACAGTAAAAATGAAAGTGTAAGGTATCAAATAGGATGGAAAGTACCTTTATTAGGCCGCTTAGTTGATGCACTTGAGTTGCAAATAAAAAAAGAGAATGAAGAAAACGCTACAATTGATCACACAAAGTTGTTAATAAAAATTGCAGGCTCTTTAAATTCATTTGATGAAGACTTGAAACTATATAGAAGCGATTCTAATGCACCAGTTATACAAAGCAACAAACTATTAAATAAACTAACTGGTTCAAGTTTTAGTGCTGTTGATTCATCTTATTCTATTGCAACAATCTCAGTTGATGAATGTGGGAATTTTTTTAGTGAAACTGAAGATAAAAAAATAAATAGCATTCCTGATGATAGAGCCGAATTCCACAAAATAATATTAGCAGTACAAAAAAGAGAAAATGTAAGCTATGCGGAAGCATTGAACATTTGTAGGTATGGTAAAAAATGACAATAGATAAGTTTGTGATCGACTGGATAACTACAGCTTTCTTATTGCTCTATGAGAAAGAAAGAGAAGTAAGAAAATTATACAATGCTGCCTTTGCATTAAAACGCAAAGTAAAAAACTCAGCTAATAGTTTATCTAAGACTACTACACAATTAATTAAAAATGAAATTACAAAAGAAGAATGGATAAAGTTTAATCTAGAATATAATGAAGCTGTAAGAAAACTAAATTTCTTTTTGCAATATGAGTTTGCACCAAAGGAAAAAGAAATTCGTTTGCAGTTAGATTCATTAAACAAACAACTTAATGATGTATTAAAACAAAAACAGAGATTGCATTTAAAACTAACAACACAAAAAGTACAACAAAAAAAGAAAGGCCCAAAATGAAAACATTTGAATTAAAAACAGTTGATCAAGATTCTGAAGTAATTAGAATCAGAGCGGCAATTAAAGGATTAAAAGAAGGGAAATTAAATCAAGAAAGTGAGAGAGCGGATTTGGTTAAGCGCACTCAAACATCAATTGAAAAATTTCAAGCTGCTGTTGTAAAGAAAGAACTTGGTGAAATATCTGAAAAACAACTTAATGTTTTACAGACAGAAACAATTTCGCTACAATCTGAGCTTGCTGAGTATGATAGAACAAATACAGTCTTTTTAAGTGCCGGCAAAGAAGAGGCGCTAAACCAACTGGAAGGTAAATTAAAGTTAGCCATAGATGCAGCGCATAATAAAATTGATGAGGATATAAATGCTTTTATTGAAGAAACAAGACTTGAGGCACTAGAACCAATTGAAATGTTAAAACCATATTTAAAAGAATGGAACCGAGTACTCAAATTAAAAGCTAATAACAGTTATTCACGAAATCCAAATTCTCATAGACAGTTAAGTTTTAATTACGAGTATCCATTGACCATTACACCACAGCTCTACAATTTATTTAAAATTATTGAGCTGATTGGCAAAGAAATTCCTTATGACTTAGTGCGAAAAATAGATGCTTCTAGAGACTTTATTGATTAAAATGTAATTAGCTCACAGGGGAGTTGATTATAAATAACTAGTATAAAAGACAGGAGAGTAAAATGAATTTTAATTGGATATTAGAAATAAAGGATTGTAAAACACACATTGAAAATGTTTTACAAAAGCATGATGACTTAGCAGATTTGTATAAGATACTAGTAACTAAAAACAGTGATGAAGCATTTGTGGAAGTGTATGAATGCTTTTTGAAAACTGCAATTAGATTTCCTGAAAATCCGATTAATGAATTGAAGAAAATATATGTTTTGCAAAACCTGGATAAATCAGTGGCAACAACAGCAAGAAAATTAAAAGTTGATGAAGCTACAGTTTATTCCTGGATTAGAACTATAAAAGGCACTAACAAAAATCAACAAAGTAAAAAGCAAGTTTTACAAGACTTACTGGATTAGAACACAAAAAATAATTGAATCTACAGGGGATTTAATTAAAGTTTTATCAGTTATTAAATAGTATAAAAAGAGAGTTTAAAATGAGTGACACCGCAACAGCTCAAGTAAGTATGACTTTAGATTTGAAGCAATTTTTTGCTTCATTAGAAAAAATGGAAGGTGTGAGCAAAGAATCAGTTGCACAACTCCAACAAATTTTTGGCAAAGTACCTTCAGTCCAGGTTCCGTTTGATTCAAAGCAAATAGAAAAAGGATTTAAGCAAATAAATGAAAGTAGTAAGCCTGCAATAACGGGAATGAGTAGAGCTGCACAAAGCACGCAAAGCTTAAATTATATAATGCGTGATTCACCTTATTTTTTCCAATCATTTAATATGGGATTAATGGCAGTTGGAAATAATCTTAATCCTTTTATCGATCAAATGTTATTGGCAAAAAAAGAAACAGGAAGTTGGAAAGGTGCGCTTACAACTCTTGGTAGTGGTTTAACTGGTATAGGTGGAATTAGTTTTATGTTGAGTACTGTAGTAACAGCACTTACAAGCTACAGTCTTTGGTCAGCAAATAGTGAACGTGAAACAAAGAAACTTAAAAAAGGTGTCGATGAAACAAAAGACTCAATAGAAGAATTGAAAAAAGCAATAGAGGGATTTTCTACATTTACATTAAAACTAAAAAGAGATTCCAATCAAGCTGAGATTGATGCTATTGATACAGCGGCAAGATTAAAGATTGAGGAAATAACCAAAGCAGGTGGTAGATTGCTAACGATGGAAGAAGCAAGGTCACTTATTCCAGGTAGTTTTAAGTACAAACAACTTACAGATGAAAATAAACTATATGATGAACAAATAAAAAAACTTGGATACATACCTTCGCTTCAATTAAGAATTGAAGAATTATTGAAAGAGCAAAATAATCTAAAAGAAACTGATTTAAAGAGGAGCAAGGAAATCACAAAAGAAATTGAGGGTTATCAAAAACTAATCACTGATTTTCAAGGTAAGACTAAAGATAAAAAAACAAAAGAAACAAAATTCAGTGATGAAATTACTATTATGAAAGATTACATAGGTTATACAGATAGCATGATCCGTAGTGAGATAAAACTGAATCAAGCAAAGTTAAATGACCCAAATTTTAAAGGTGATAGAGTCGCAGTACTGGAAAAAATTATTATGCTTAACAAAAGACAACAAGGAGTTACAGAATCATATTTAAGACTTTTTGATATTGCAAAATCAAAAGGATACAACGGACGTTTTGATATGAAGCCACTAGAAAATATTCCTAAAATTTCACCGATGAAAGAATCTACAGAAGAACTCGAAAGAATGCTTTATGTATCCAATAGTTTAACTGATGCATTTAATCAAGCGACGCAATCTGTTGCGAGCATGGGAGCTGAAGGTGTTAGAGTATTTAAT
>Ga0138256_10002948_pt1 | contig 18187 bp, 14 predicted proteins | sample KNB2016incub_MG_FD_105486 | JGI IMG/M metagenome (GOLD analysis project Ga0138256, IMG submission 105486) | Active sludge microbial communities from wastewater in Klosterneuburg, Austria - KNB2014incub_MG | ecosystem: Engineered > WWTP > Activated sludge > Unclassified | place: Austria... | reverse complement strand
ATCAACTTTATCAGCTGGTTTTGCAGTTGCTTCCATTGATTGGCCTTCAAAGTAGTCTTTCAATGTACCTGTTTGCCAATTAGTTTCGCCTTCTTTTCTTTTCCAGAATCTATCTCTAAACGATACAATCTCTATTTCTTGAGGAGAGAATGCATGAGTTTTAAGTTTTGCTGTAGGAAGCTGTTCTTCTGGTGCATCAGGAAGAGCATTAACTACAACGCCGTCTTTAAAATAGTCAATCAGTGAAATGGCCTTCCAAACTTTTGCCGTTGTGGCTGTTCTTTGGTACATCTGATCAGCACTTGTAATCATTTCAACACCCTGTTGTGTCATTGCGTGGGTATCAAATTCTTTGGTAGGGAAATCGGTCACGCTACTTGCGGCTGGTTTGCCATCTGCTTGTGTTTCACCTTCAATTTTTTGTCCGGCAAAATAATCGAGCATTATCGTTGGTTTCCACTGTTCATTGGCAGATTCTCGTTCAAAGATCTTACCCATGATACTCATGATTTGTCGGCCACGTGGTGAGAATGTGTATGTTGATAAGATTGCTGGCTCTTCTATATCTACTGGGCCGCCAGACAATATATCATCTTGAATCATCTTTGTACCGATGTTTGAAGTACAGATGACAACGGTATTTTTAAAAGATACGACATGGCCTTTATTGTCAGTCAATCTTCCATCGTCAAGAATTTGAAGCAAAATATTAAAAATATCAGGATGAGCTTTTTCGACCTCGTCGAATAGGACTACAGAGTATGGCTTTCTTCTTACTGCTTCTGTCAGTTTTCCACCTTCTTCGTAGCCAACATATCCCGGAGGTGCTCCCAAGAGCTTTGCTACTTCGTGCTTCTCCATGTATTCAGTCATGTCGAAACGAATCATTGCCTCTTCTTGGCCAAAGAGAACTTCTGCAAGTGTTTTGGAAAGTTCGGTTTTACCTACACCAGTAGGGCCAAGGAATACAAAGCTTCCGATTGGGCGATCATTAGATTTTAGTCCTGCGCGCCCTCTTCTGACAGCTTGAGCAACAGGTGTGACTGCATTTTCTTGATTGATAAGTCTTTCATGAATAATATCCTCAAGCTTTGTGAGCTTTTCTATTTCTGATTCGCTTATGCGAGAAACAGGGATACCTGTCCATCGAGCAATAATATCTTTAATAGCCTGTTCAGAAACGCTAGTGGTTGTTTGAGCCTTTTTTTGATTGTAGTCGTCTTGTTTAATTTTCAAGTCAGCGGAAATATCTTCGAGCTTTGGCTTTAAAATATTTGCGCGCACATTGTCTCCTCTTTTTTGATCTTCTTCTAGTTCTTGTTGAAGTTGCTTTTGACGTTCTTCTATTGACCTGATTTCTTCAGGCAGTGAGATCAATGGAAGTCGTACAGCCGCGCCCGCTTCATCGATAAGGTCAATTGCTTTGTCTGGCAAGAATCGGTCGCCTACATATCTTTTTGAAAGCTTTACTGCTGCTTCAATTGCCTCATCTGGAATTTTAACGCGATGAAACGCTTCGTATTTGTCACGAAGCGATTTAACCATTTTTATTGTCTGTTCTTCTGTCGGTTCTGGAACCAAGACAGGTTGGAATCTACGCTCAAGAGCAGGATCTTTTTCAATGTATTTTCTGTACTCTGTGAGAGTTGTTGCACCAATTAATTGAAGTTCGCCTCGGGCAAGAGCTGGCTTTAAAAAGTTCGAGGCGTCAAGAGAGCCTTCGCCGCCAGAGCCTGCGCCGACTAGATTGTGAAGTTCATCAATGAAAAGAATAACCTGTCCTTTTGAATTCGTTATCTCTTCAATAAGCTTCTTCATGCGCTCCTCGAATTCTCCTCTGTGAGAAGCGCCAGCAATGATACTCATGAGATCAAGCTGCAATATTCTCTTTCCAAGCAGAGATTCTGGGACTTCCTTTTTTACTATTTTTTCTGCAAGACCCTCTACAATTGCTGTTTTTCCTACTCCCGCCTCACCAACAAGTGCTGGGTTATTTTTTGTACGGCGGGAAATGATATGTATGGCGCGTTCGATTACTTCTGATCGCTCTACAACAGGATCAAGTAGACCCTGCTCTGCTTTAAGAGTTAGGTCGGTTGTGTATTGATCAAGTATGCTATGACCTGTATCTTTACCATTGACAATATCTTTATCACCAACACCTTCTTTTTTACCAGTGATTTGCTTATTTAGATCTTCTTTTTTTACGCCTAATTTTGCAAGAGTTCGAGCTCCAACTCCTTCTCCCTCTTCAAAAAGAGCGAGAAGAATATGTTCAGGAGAAATAAACTCATATCCCAGCTTTCGAGCCGTTACAAGAGCATTTTCAAGAATTCTCTTTACTCGAGGTGAAGGAAGAGGCGATTTATCACTAGTTCCTTTTTGATATAGTTTGTCGAGTTCTTGGTCAATAATTTGTGGTGGAATCTTCTTTTCAGTAAAAAGTTTGTAGATTTCTGGATCAGCTAAAAGACCATGTAATAGATGTTCAGAATCAACAAACTCACCTTTTAGTTCTTTTGCTTTCTGTTGCGCAGCCATAAAGACTCGATTTGAACGTTGTGTAAGATGAGTCATTAAATCAAGTTCAGTTCTTTTTTGAGTATCGATTGACGAATCTAACGGCTTGTTTGGATCGTCTGATGTTGGTGGTGTTGCAGGAGTAGCACCTTCTGGTTGAGCTACTTCAGGCGTCGGGGGAGTAGGTACTCCTGATACAGCAGGAACCTGAGTATCAGGGGCTTGAACAACCGGAGGCTGAGTAACGGTAGGTATAACCGGTTGTGCTACGATTGGTGTCGGTGGGTTGCCGATGCCATTATATGCTTGCCCACCAGGAGGATTTCCTATGCCGTTATACGACTGAGTTTGCCCCACAACTGAGGTTGTTTCACTGGTTTGTTGAGTCATTTGTGGAGTAGGAGTTTGAGGCTGTACAGCAGCCTTGTCATCGTTTTGACCACTAGCAGAGTTTTTCTTAAAGAAATCTAAAATTGGCATGATAAATTCATTATGGAGAACAAAAGAATGGTTGTCAATGGTATGCTATAATTTTGTTCAGTCAAAGCATTATGAAATTATTTGTAACCGGAGGAGCAGGATTTATTGGATCGAACTTTATCCGTTATTGGTTAAAAAACTATCCAGAAGATTCCATTGTGAATTTTGATAAATTAACCTACGCAGGTAATTTAGAAAATCTTTCTGATATTGAAGCGAATTCACACTATACATTTGTAAAAGGTGATATTTGCGATGCGGCAGCTGTTAATGAAGCTATGAAGGGCAGCGAAGTAGTTGTTCATTTTGCAGCTGAAACTCATGTTGATAGATCTATTCTTTCAGCTGCACCATTTATACAGACAAATATTGTTGGTACTTTTGTATTGCTCGAAGCTGCGCTTGCGCAAAATATTAAGAGATTTCACCACATCTCTACAGATGAAGTATTTGGTGCGCTTGAACTTGGCACCAGTGCCAAATTTAACGAAACAACACCATACAACCCCAGGAGTCCATATTCTGCATCCAAAGCTTCGTCAGACCATCTGGTGCGGTCGTATAACATAACATATGGTCTACCAACTACTATTTCAAATTGCTCAAATAATTATGGTCCCTATATGTTCCCTGAGAAATTATTTGCCTTAGCAATTACCCATCTTATCGAAGGGCAAAAAGTACCCGTATATGGAGATGGTTTATATGTAAGAGATTGGTTGTATGTTGAAGATCATGCGCGAGCTATCGACCGTATTCTTCATGATGGTAAAGTGGGTGAGACATATTTTATCGGCGGTCTTGTCGATGATATTTCCAATCTCGATGCAATAAAAACCATTCTAAAGCTTATGGGTAAAAACGAAGACATGCTTGAATATGTAAAAGATCGACCAGGCCATGATAGACGCTATGCGGTAGACTGGTCGAAAATGCAAAATGAGTTGGGGTGGTCACCATCAGTGACATTAGAAGAAGGGTTACAAAAGATGATTGAATGGTACAAGAATAATGAGCCTTGGTGGAAGAGTTTATTAGCAAAAGAAAAAGCCTATTTCGAGACACAATATTCTTCGTAGCGCAGTGCTATTGTAGCTTTCTGTAGACCTTTTCGATAGTTGTCTTCTTGCCATTTGCACCAGTCGCTACAATAATTACTTTATTCAATCTTTCTGCTAGGGCAAGGTTATAACTAAATACGAACTCATCATTAGGAAATATCTGCTCGCCATTAATATGGATTGTTGTGTCTTTTTCTACCTTTCCCTTTATGGTAATTTTTTCTTCGCGCTTAAATTCTGTTTTAGTTGGCTCAAGAATTTCAAGTTTTGGCGGAGCAAGAAATAATTGAAGTTGGTAGCCAAAATAGAGTGAAAATAAAAGAATGAGTGCCCCCACTACAAATCGAGCAACTTTAATAGTTAGGGGAGTAAATTGTTTAGAAGTAGTTCGTTGTTTAAATTTAACCAGTTCAAGTCGTTCATATTCTCTTCGAAAATATGCCAAGATTTTTTCGTCATCAAGATCTAGATAGGTACTATATGTTCGTATGATACCTTGAATGTAGGTTTTCGAAGAAAATATACGCCAATCTCCCTTTTCAACAGCTTCTATGTTTTTTCTTCTTATTCTTGTCTGTTTTTCAACTTCATCAAGTGAAATATGTTTTTTTTGTCGTTCTTCTTTAAGTAGCTGACCAACACTTGTTACCATAGTCAGTCATTATAGCAAGTTAATGACCACAAAAAAACCGCCTCGGTTTTTGATGCCGAGGCGGTTTCAAATAAGATTTGTTTTTTACATCATGCCACCCATACCGCCCATACCACTCATATCTGGCATGCCGCCACCGGCAGCAGGAGTCTTCTCTGGAAGATCGGTAATAAGTGCTTCGGTAGTGAGAATCATAGTTGCAACAGATGCTGCATTTTCTAGAGCGCTTCTCACAACTTTAGTAGGATCAACAACTCCCTGTTTGAGCATTGAGCCGAATTCCAATGTTGCTGCATTAAAACCATAGTCAACATCAGGATTATCTTCGATTTGTCGAAGAACCCAACCTGAATCGACGCCAGAATTTTTTGCTAGCATTTCGACTGGCATTGCAAGTGCTTGGTAGACAATATCAATGCCAACCTTCTCTTCTTCATTTGCCGCATGCTCTTTTAATGCTTTAAGAACTTTTCTGGCTTTGAGGAATGTTGTTCCGCCTCCTGGAACGATTCCTTCTTCAAGTGCAGCCTTTGTAGCTGACACAGCGTCATCGACGCGTTCTTTCTTTTCTTTTAATTCGACTTCAGTTGTTGCGCCGACACTGATAACTGCTACTCCACCGGCGAGTTTTGCAAGTCGCTCTTGAAGCTTTTCCTTATCAAAGTCAGATGTCGAGGCTTCGATTTCTGCTTTTAATTGTGCGACTCGATTGTCGATATCTTTTGGATCACCTTTTCCACCGATAATTCGAGTAGATTCTTTATCGGTCCAAATTTTATCTGCTTTACCCAATACATCGACATCGATACTATCGAGTTTAGCTCCGGTGTCATCAGATACGACCATTCCTCCGGTTAAAATTGCAATGTCGCGAAGCATTTCTTTTCGTCGATCACCAAATCCTGGCGCTTTAATGACAAGTGCATTAAATGTGCCACGAAGTTTATTGACAACAAGTGTGGCAAGTGCTTCACCATCAACGTCGTCAGCAATAATTACGAGAGATTTTGAGATTTTGACGAATTTTTCTAAGAAGGGAAGCAAATCTGATACTGCACTGATCTTTTTATCAGTTATCAAGATGTGTGCATCATCAATTTCTGCTGTCATCTTATCAGGATTGGTGACAAAGTATGCAGAGGCATATCCTTTATCAAATTCCATTCCCTCTTTGTATGAAACTTCTAGTTCTAATCCTCTACCTTCTTCAACAGTAATTACACCATCTTTACCAACTTGTTTGAAGGCTGTGGCAATTAGAGCGCCAATTTTTTCATCAGCAGCCGAAATAGTTGCTACTTGAGCAACTGCGGCCTCATCATCAAGTGGAATATCTTTTGATGATTTTTTAATTTCTTCTACGGCTGCAGCTACTGCTTTTTCGATACCTTTTTTCAGTACCATTGGATTTGTACCAGCGGTAATGTTTTTCATACCAGCATTAACTATTGCTTGTGTAAGTAGTGTCGATGTGGTTGTGCCATCACCAGCAACATCAGCTGTTTTAGAAGCAGCTTCGCGTGCTAACTGTGCACCCATATTTTCAAATGGGTCTTCTAATGTAATTTCTCTCGCAACACTGACACCGTCATGCACTACGCTGGGTGCACCCCATTTTTTATCGAGGGCGACATTGCGTCCACGTGGTCCAAGAGTCGTAACGACCGCTTGTGCAAGAATATTAACGCCGCGTGCAAGAGATTGTCTTGCATCATCTGAGAATTTTAATTGTTTTGCCATGATATTTTTATATTGAACTTTTAAATATTGATAATGTTTATGCCATAACAGCCATAATATCTTTTTGCTCAATGAGCATCCAGTCTTCCGTGCCAACTTTTACTTCATTTCCACCCCATTTTTTATATAAGACTTTTTGGCCTAGTTTTACAACCATTGGCATAACTTCGCCATCTTCATCAAAAGCCCCTGGTCCCATTGCCATTACTTCTCCCATTTGTGGCTTCTCTTTTGCAGAGTCGGGGAGATAAATTCCTGATGCAGTTTTTGTTTCTGCTTCTAGCGGTTTGATTAATACATAATCAAAGAGTGGTTGAATATTGTGTGTTGAATTTGACATATATACATGTGAAATTTATAAAATTGGTTCCTTGTTAGTTCTATATATATATCAAAGGTCGGTGCAGTTGTCAATAGAGAGAGGAGTTTGCTAATTGCTATAAGACCTATTTTGTATACGCTTTGGGTATCATAATACCTATGCCGTTTATTTCTACATCATTCTCTTTAGGTGGAATGCGAATTTGGAATAACGGATCAGAATCAACTTTTGATGGTGGAATTTTATAATATTCGAGCAAATATCTATAACCATTATCTCTACCAAGAGGGACGTCAAAAGAAACGTTATATATTCGTCCCTCAACAAGTGTTTTGAGTTTTTGAATAGCTTGGTCTTTGGCATAGAGAGGATGTAAGCTATCTTTTAAATTAGTACGCAGCTGCTGAATATTAAGAACAAAGAGCAACACAATAATCGCAGTCATCATGTGTGGTTTTTTTATGTGGGAGAAAAACATTACGGTTGTAATAAACATATAGAGATACATAAAAGTGAAGTAATATTCTGATGGTCTATTTTTATATAGAGTAAAGAAAATTGGCATGCTCACCCAAACAATAAGTGATGAACTAAAGAAGAGTTTTAAAAATCCTTTTGATTTTTTTGCAAGGAATATAGTCATCGCAAACAATACGACGAAGATTGCCACTGAAATATATATCGACTTAACATAGGTTAGTGGCTTTAAAAAATTAGACCACACTTCTACCCAAATAGTATATGATGCCCCAGAATATATTTCTCTTTTTAAGAAAAAGAAATTTAAGAACAGTCGAGAATTAAGAAAATTATGACGGAGGTCAAATACAGCTATGGGAAGAAGTGGGGCAAGAATAGATCCTAAGAATACTACCGACTTTTTTAGATTGATAGAAATTATTTTCGGCTTCATTAAGAACATAAATAAGAAAACCTGCAGCATGACAAAGATATATTGAAAATGCATGCTAATAGACACTGTCATAGTTGCTCCCAAAATGGCAAGGTTGCCATATGATGGATTCTTTTTTATTCTGTCTAGAAGGTACCAAGTACCTAAAATACATATGGGCAATACGACTGGATTCCATGAGATAACGTCGTATTGCGCAAGGAGCGAGTTACTTGTCCAAAGAAGCATAAAAAATAGAGCATTCTTAAAATCAAAAAGTTTTTTAAGAAACCAAAAGCCAGCAAAGAAAAACACAATATTGTAAGTTGCTAAAAATACGATCATGGCAGAAGGATGCAGCCTTGTGACAAGGTAAAATGGTGCAAGAAGATAGGTAAAGTATGGAGGAAGGAAAAATCCATTTGGTCCAACAACGCGTGGCCCTATGAGTGTTGGTTTGTAATGAACAAACAGATCGTAAATTTGCCACGCATCTCTTTCTTGATCCCAGTCAAACATGATGCGATGTTGGAGATTATAAAATCGTGTAAAGGCAAAAAGTATTAGCACGCATGAGACGAGTATAAACGCCTGCATTTTTTTAGATAATCGCATGTAACATTTTAGCATACGTTTGGTTAGTTGCTATGCTATAGTGAATGTAATGGATACTAAAAACTACACTCCAATTTCGACTGCATCATCTACTGATAATTACGAAAATATTACTGTCGAAATTCAAAAACTAGAAGGAATGTTGCATAAAGCTGATATTCCTCATGACTTGTGGGAGAAGGCAAATATGCAGTTGCAAAGAATAAATCTCACTCTTAGATATGGTGGCAATATCAATCAACTTGATATGTTGGTTAAGTATGTTGAGTGGATAACTGAGCTTCCTTGGGCAAAGAGATCGAAAGATTTGCTCGATATAGAAGCGGCTAAAAGAGCGATGAATGATAACCATTATGGTTTAGATAAGATTAAGGCTCGAGTTTTAGAATATATATCTGTTTTAATGCTTCAGCAGCAAAAAAAAGAACTTGGGCGCTTTCATGCACCTGTGTTGTTTTTTGTAGGATTGGCGGGGACGGGTAAAACAACATTTGCGCGCTCAATAGCAGAAGCACTTGGTCGTCAGTTCGCGCGCATTCCATTTGGAGGTCTATCTTCTGCACTTGATCTGAGAGGAATGTCAAAAGTTCAGCCAGAGGCTGAGCCAGGGCAAATATTAAAAGCTTTAAGAAGAGTTGGTACAAAAAACCCTGTGATATTACTCGATGAACTTGATCGTATTGCGCCTTCGGCGCAAGGTGAGATTATGGGTGTTCTTCTCGAATTGCTTGATCCAGAACAAAATGGCCACTTTATAGATCACTATGTAGATTACCCATTTGATCTGTCAGAAGTGATTTTTGTAGCAACTGCAAACAATACGCGCAGTATTTCCACAGCAGTCCTTGATCGTCTGGAGATAATTCAGATGCCTTCATATACCGATGAAGAAAAGATTCACATTGCTTCACATTATCTTTTGCCGCGCCTTCTTAATGATAGTGGCATGGCGCCTGATGCGCTTCAGGTAGAAGATCCAGTGTGGAAGCATGTCGCTCGACTTTCTGGATATGACCCAGGCATTCGTAGCGTCGAGCGCAAAGTAGAATCAATGGTGCGAAATGCGGCATTTAGAACCGTCACAGGAAAAGGACAGAAATTTGTAATCTCTGAAGGAAACGCTAAAGAGTTTATAGAAGAATAATTATATGAGTGAAGAAGGACCTAGTTTTATACAACATCTTTTTAATAAAAAAGCTGCTGTCTTAAAGTCTCAAGCAGAAACTGGCTTGTCGCTTGATGCTGCATTGCGTGAGGTTGATAGGCAGATTTCTCAGGCAACTACAGGGGGTGATCCTGTAAAAGGTGCGACTGTTACAAAGTCCGGTGAAGAAGACTGACTTGTATTTGCATAAAAAAGGCCTATAATATTTCCTCATGGAAATGCATCCCCATAGATCCGCCGAACGATCTACATATGCCAAAATTGCGAGAAGAATTTTGGCTACAGCTATAGTTGGTTTAGCTCTACAAAATGGACCCCAAGCTCATGCGCAAGCAGAAACTAGTGCGATTCACCCCGAGACGTGTCATACAGTTATGTTTCACTTTCCCCATAGTTCACATTTGCCTGATCAAGGATATATATCTGAAGCTCAAATTGCTGATGAAGAAGTTTCTGTCGCAGAAGCTGCGGAAGCATTTTCTGCTGGATTAGACCCCTCTTTGGACTTTTCATCATTACACTCAACAGCAATTGGTCTTGCAGAGGTGTGTACCTCAGAAGACCTAGCTGAGCTTACTGAAAAGGGAGCGTCAGATGTAGAAAATATAAAAATGTATCAACCTACTGATTTAGATGTAACTAGTGTGGTTCAAGGAGATGAAGATTATCCAGATGAAGATGTTATGAGGATAATGAATCCAAACGAGGCATGGTCTAGAGGTGCAACTGGTGCTGATGCTGGTCTGGCGGTTGTACTCATTGATACGGGTGTAGATACTACTCACCCTGCGCTTGCCAATAGCATTTCTACCACACAAAAATGCTTTTCCAGGGCCCCTGAAGGGTTTACCTCAATGTGTCCAAATGGAAAAGAAGAAGACGATTCTGCATTCAATGCTGATCCGGCAGCTTATCACGGCACAATGATGGCCGGATACATTGCTTCAGTCTCGCATGGAGAAATTATTCCAATTCAAGCAACTTCAGAAGAAGCAACTGCGGATGGCAACAAGGTTGTTTTAAGGGGAGATAATCTTGTTCGCGCATATGATTATGTAATTGCCTCAAATGGACGTATTGCGGCAGTTAATGCGAGTTATGGACAAGGTGAATATACTTCTTCAAGAGCATGTTTAGATGATAATAAACTCGAAGCCGAGCTCATTCAATTGATTACTAGAAAGGGGATAGCTTTTGTTACTGCGACAGGCAATGAGTTTGGCCTCAATTTTACAATAAGTCCAGCATGCCTTCCAATAAATGGTCTTATTGCAGTTGGTTCAAGCACAGATACTGATACAGTAGCAGATCATTCAGATATGGCTGAATGGGTCAAGGTTTTAGCTCCTGGAGAGGCACTTGTTTCTACCTATCCGAATAATCAATTTGCAATTGGAACGGGAACATCTGGTTCGACTGCTCTAGTATCGGGTGCTGTGCAGGTCGAAAGAGATATTTATAGAAACGGCACTCCCCAATTTATGGAAGATAATCTGATTCAAACAGGAGTACGTATAGCTGATCAGCGGATTGGTTCAGATGGTCACACAAATGGTGTCGTGGCTTCGCGAGTAGATTTTATGGGGATAGTGAATAAGTGGATCGCTGACTATATTAGAGCGAATCCTATTAGCAGACTGATTCTGCCATTCGCTTTAAATAAATAAGATATTAGTCGCGCACTAGTGGAAGAGTTGTACAGCGAAATGAACCTCCTAATGCAATTGGCTCTGAATAATCAATTACCTCAACATTAAAACCTTCGTGTGTGAGCATGTCATTAATACGACCATTTTGTTTTGGACTACATATTGTTTCAGGATTAATGACCAGTACATTGGTCCCTAGATCTAGTGCTTCCTCTGGAAGCACGTGAATAAGTTTATATCGATTATTCAACATGTCAAAATCCTCTTTAGTAAATGCCTCAGGAATAATAAGTGCATATCCACGAGGCAGCAAGGTAAGGCGAGTATCAAGATGCATAACATGATCACCCAAAAAAATTCGTTTCCCTTCTTCATATTCGAACAATTCTGCTATTGTACTTTCCTCTGTTCTTCCCCCGTTGCCAACAAAAATTCCTCTTGGGTCAACAATAACATCTCCCCCTTCAATTGACCCACTCTTTAATTCTTGCACCTTTGAAATATCTAAAGATGAAAGAAGTTTGATAAGCATATGTATCTCTCCGTTCCTTTCTGTAAAGGCGCGGATATTGGTGAAATACAATTGATCGCGCACGACAAAAGCCGTATCCCTTGTGTACATTTGCCAAATAAGATCGGGGTGTGTTTCGGGATAATGAAGTTTTGCGCCATGCTTTTCGAGGACTTTAAAAAAGTATTCTTGTTGTTTTATCAAAAGATCCTTGTTCCATGGTCGTTCGTGATACTTAATATATTCTGGGTTATCTTTTGGATAATCCTCATATATGGGAATATTTTGTCCCCAACATACAACAACATCTCTTAAGGGAGAAAATTCATCGGTAATATGAAGCTTCATTCTTTTGAATATGTAACACCAGAAAGTTTTTCACTTTCTATAACTGCGTAATATTTTTCTACCTCTGGTCTACCAAACCATATTTTTGTTTTCCATTCAAATGACTCAATGACATCTTTTGTTTTTGCAGATTCTAGATTCCCCATGAAAAGAAGTTTTGAGAATGAAAGAATTTTCTCGATAGTTTGCTGAGAATAAAGATCAAAATTTTTGATATACAGTATTCGATCATGTATATCGGGCAAGGTATCGAGCACTTCAACAAGTTGCGTTTCGTTAGCGTCTTCGAGAATGAGAACTTTTTCTGTGTCAAAACTATCTCCAGTCAATTTTTTAAATGAAGTTTTAGCCATTTCGTACCCACTGAAAAACATTATCTTATTTCCAGCTTTATATAGTTCTGCGAGAAGTTCAATTGAATAATGAGATGCGCCAGTTTTGTCAGCACCATTAATAAGAATAGGAAACTCAAGAAGGGAAATCTCAAAAGCCGCTCTATTTATGAGAATCATATTATAGTATTATCCCACATATCCCACACTTTGGCAGCAACATTTATTGGGTCGCCCTCTAACGGAAAGTGATGAAGGTTGATAAAGGGTAGTGAATTAGCTTCGATAAATCCCCATTTCTGTGTTTTTGGATCTTTGGAAATATTTTCAATTATAAAATCGAAGCCCACGATTGGCACATGCATACGATCACCAGCTTTTTTTACAAAAGAGATAATCTTGGGGTGAGTAATTGGAAATTCTTCTGCGGCGAAGCCGCCATATGATATGCCAATTTTTTCTGAAAGATCAATTGTCCGGCCTTTTTTTAGAATTGATTGCAATGTCAATTCTTGTCGTCCAATAAAAGTTTCAAGTTGAGGGGTAATTTTTACATCAGAAACTTCATGGTGCTTTGTTTTGTTTTTAAGGGCGATGAGCTTTTTAATTGTTGATATACCATCGCCTGTTATTCGTGGTGGATCGCCACGTAAAATGCCAACAACTTGGCCGTTTACGTATGTTCCTCTGTAGACACTGCCTACTAAATGCTCTTCGACAATTACATGTCTGCAAAGTTGTTGGGCAATCTTAAAACCTTTTTTCAATTGTTCTTCGGTATATATGTGTGTTGTTGTATGCCGGCCGCGAGATCCTAATTGTGGCTTGGTAATAAAAGGCTTGCGGCCCTTATTAAAAATATCCAATGCATCTTTGACGCTTGTCACCGATGCGCCAAAAGCAGTTGGTATTTTTTCTTCCATAAAGAATTTCTTTAATTCCCATTTATCATCCATCCATTCGTAAGCGTCTTCTTCAAATTTTCCCGGAATAGGCAGACTCTCAAAATGGAACCACTTTTTATTTATTTTTGCTCGATGATGTTCGACATGTTTGCCATATACAATAAGGCCTTCCATTTCTATCCCTCTGCTGGTAGCTTCTTCCCAAATAACAAGAGAGCGCTCTGTGGGTGCTTTTTTAGCATCTCTATTTATGCTCCATATGCCAGTATGCGCAAGCCCCCACATAAGATTCATGAAAAAAGTATGAAATGCATGGTCAAGTGTTACATTTCGTTTTGCCTGAATGAGTTTTGACAAGGGGAGCGTTTTGACAAGCATAGTTTGCATAATATATGAGGCTAAATGATTGGTAGGATTATTTCCACAATGTGGGCAAGTATTTTTCTTCTTCTGTATCTGGCTCATGAATAGGATTGTACAACAATCTAATCAGCATTTGGTAGCTTAGACCCTGTAACTATTTGAGATAGTAGCTCTGCTCTCGGCGCGCGTACTGAATTTCCACTTTCATCGATATATCTTCTCGCAGATTCGTTGTATGTAACACCAAATAATTCCTCAATTGTATGATTTGGCATTTCGGCTACAAAACTATCACCAAGATTGCTAGCAGCTTCTTGGGTGGGGGTAGATGGAGTAACCAGGCCATGAGCAACTACAACCATTTCTTGTTCCCAATTGTCCACAGCAAGAATTTCTGTAGGCTCACCCGTACCCCCTAATGGTCTTATAAAGAAAGATCGTCCTATTAATTTACGAGCTAACTGTGTCAGATTATCATCGTTTTTAACAGCATCGATAATTTCTTCATTTGTTGCTCCATTATTTTTTAGTTCAGCAACAAGAGTGTCTAATCTACTTCTAAATTCAGGAATAGTTCTATACGGGTCAACAGCACAGATGTATTTTGCTCGAATTAAATCTCTTTGATGATCAGTAAGTGCTACTGAATCAGCCAATGCTTGATTAGTAACTTCTTCTGAAGTATAAAATTTTTGTCCGAATCTGTTCGCAAGTATGCTATCAAGTGTATCTTCATTCGACACGTATTTTGTTACATTGCCAGAATCAATAACTTCGTAACTAGGCAGAGTAGAAGCCTCTTGTGTTTCTATTACAGGGGCTGCTGGAGCTTGCTCATGTTCGGGAATACTTATTCCTGCTGCAGGTCTATCCATAATTTGTTGAACTATTGGTGGAGGTGTAAGTTGTTCTTGTGAAAAAGATTGAGCAAACACCGGGCCATGTTGAGGTTCGAGAATAGAAGCTCCGATTAATAAAGCTCTCGACAGTCTAAGAGCTGGTTCCATACTGAAGGTAACATTAGGTACTAATTTTCGAAGCCGATTACTCAATCTTGTTTTTATACTTTCTTTTTCTGAAGCGATCACCTCTTGAGATTTAGTATAGAGTTCTGATGCGTCATTAAGATAACCCTCATAGCTTTCATATTCTTTGCGTTGGGCAGCCGCCGTTTTTAAAGCATCTTGATAAGAAATATTTCCTTCTTCCTGCGACTGCATCGCCATGACTGACGTGTGCATTATCTTTCCATGAACAGAACTAATTATCTTTTTGTACCCTGCGAGTTGATCTGATGTAATTTTACCCAGTTCAAATGCCTCTTTTTGTCTGTCAAGTTCGTTAAATAAATATGTCCTCATTGATGAAAAATCAGAATTATATGCTTGAGAAAGGTTGTCGAATAAAGCCGATGACATTTCTCTTCCCTGGGACGTTATTTTATTTTCATGTATTAAAAGTGAAGGGTCGGATTGGCGCACATCCTCTAATGCCAGACTTACCCTAATCATTTGCCCCATATCTTCTGGCGTAGGATCAATTCTTCTGCTCGGTGGCTCTTCTGGGCTATGTGGTTCCATGGGTTATTTTTAGCTTAACTTCTTTAATATAATCATCTAAAGAAGTCGCAATTTTTTGTTTATAGTTTGGAAGATTGTTTTCAACAAAAGTTCGTAATAGATCATTTTTAGATTCATCAGATAGCAATTCAACAAAGGTCTTTTGCTTATCATTTTCTAATTCATCAAGAATTATTTCTACAACCTTGAGGTTAATGAGTTCTAAAAAAGAGGAGTCTTCTGTAGCTCCTTGTTCAAAAAATATTTCATCAACAATAAATTGAACTCGATTTTGGCTGAGTGTCTGGCCCATACATTTATTATACATGCAGTAAGGCCCAACAGTACAAGGTAGACAAACAAAAATACCTATTTTTGGTACTATATACTCATAATGCCAGAACGATCTAAAAGCCCAACAACAAATGCATCACTTATATATTTTGTTCGCCAGATTGGAAAATTTATTGCTCCCTATAAAGGCCTATTTCTATTAGGCTCATTTCTACGCTTAACAAGTGATATTGCCAATCTTTACCCAGTGTGGGCATTTAGCAGACTTATTCAACTTTTTGCAAATAGAGGATCAATATTTATTCACACACAAGAAATTGTTTTATTGCTCATTGGCTGGGCAGTCTCTCGTTTGTACTATTCAATAGCTCATGCAATAGCAAAATTATATGGCTATGAAGTTGCAGAAAAAGTTGCTATTGATAGCAAGCTTAAAGCACTTAAACATATCTTTACTCTTGATATTGCGTGGCAAGAAAAAGAGAACACTGGAAATAAATTAAAACGCATTGATAGTGGCAGCCAAGGATTGAATAGAGTGATTCGATCATATTTCGATGTCATTATCGAGGCCTGTCTCAATTCTGCTGGACTATTCGTTATTTTTTCATTGATAGGTCCAGAATTGGGAATAGCCATATTTGTTTTTATGATTACGTATTTTGTTCTTTCGACACATCTCACAAAAAAAGCATCAAAACAAGAATATGTAGTAAATGCAATTCAGGAAGATTTAGAAGGGATGAGTTTTGAAGCTCTCAATAATATAAAGACAGTTAAGTCTTTAAGTATTCATGCCACACTAGAATCGTCGCTAACACATATTTCAATGCGCACATTCGAAGCAATTAAAAAGAGAATATTACTATTTCGTGTGCGCTCTGGAGCTCTTCTTGCCTATTACACTGTATTTGAAATTGGCATGATTTCATATTTAGTATTTCAGATTATGCACGGCCGCTATGAGCTGAGTGTTCTTATTTTGTTTGTTGGCTATATTAAAAAAGTTGATGAAGCCGTGAGTGAATTGGCAGAAGTAACTCACGAGATTGTTATTGCAAAAGTTAATTATCATCGACTTGCCGATATTATGATGGTTAAGCCAACGATAGAATCGTCGGATAATCAAAAAAAGTTTCCAGTTGGTTGGAAGCATATAGAATTTAGAGAAGTCACTTTTTCGTACGAAGAAAAAACCATTATTAAAAACTTCAATCTGACTATTCAACGAGGACAAAAAGTTGGTATTGTGGGATTGTCGGGAGCAGGGAAAACAACATTATTCGCCTTGCTTCTTGATCTGTATGAAAATTATCAAGGCGAAATTCTAATCGATTCAGTGCCTCTGAAAGAAATTAATAGACAAGATTATATAAATCACTTGGCTGTTGTCTTGCAAGACACGGAATTATTCAATGTGAGTCTTAAAGATAATATTTTGATAGGTGACATTCCAGAAAGAAGTTCTGATACATCTGCTCTAGAAGAGGCAATCTCTTCTTCATATCTAACTGATGTCATTAAAAGATTGCCTCAAGGAATGGATACGATCATTGGTGAAAAAGGAGTGAAGTTATCTGGTGGTGAGAAGCAGCGATTGGGCATTGCGCGAGCGCTATATAGAAAGCCAGATATACTTTTGCTTGATGAGGCAACATCACATCTTGATGTTGAGTCAGAGAAAAAAATACAAACATCTTTGCACTCATTTTTCAATAAGGTGACAGCAATTGTTATTGCTCATAGATTATCGACAATTAAAGAGATGGATATTATTGTCGTTATGCAGGGCGGGAGAATTATTGAAAAGGGTTCTTTTGAAGCCTTGATTTCTCAAAAGGGTGTATTTTCTCAACTCTGGGAGAAGCAAAAGCTTTGATATGAGTCTAGTCCATCTGCGGAGAGGGTGGGATTCGAACCCACGGTGACTTGCGCCACAAAGGTTTTCAAGACCTTCGCACTAGACCGCTATGCGACCCCTCCAATCTGGACTATATTGTAGCTTATAGAGCGCTATATTCCAAATTGATGAACCATTAACTATAATAGGCCTATGAATTTGTTTGATTATATTCAAAAGCGCAAAAATGAGATAAGCACATATATTGATTTTGCGCTGAAAGAAAAGGCCAAAGATACAGATAGAGAGTATGTACATCTCTATGATTCTCTTCGTGAATTCTCTACAAAAGGAAAGCATCTTAGAGGGTGTTTCTTTCTTTTGTCATACGAGATGGCTGGCGGCAAAAATGTTGAACAATTAATGCCAGCCGCTGCAGCAATTGAAATAAACGGCTCAGCGCTGCTTATACACGACGATATAATGGATAACGACATGCTTCGTCGTGGCGGCCCATCAATGTTTGCACAATATATAGAGAAGGGCAAAGAAATTAGTGCTATTTCTCCTCAGCATTATGGAGTAAGCGCAGGGATATTAATCGGTAATATTGCGCTGATGCTTGGTTTTGAGCTATTAAATAGAGCAGATATTGATAGTAACTACAAAAGCGAGGTGTATAAAAGGTATGCGCAAGATATGCAAATAACAGCAGTGGGACAAATGATGGATTTTGACGTAGGTAATACGACAAGGGAGCCATCTGAGGAAGAAATACTTAGAATATATAGGTTAAAAACTGCACAGTATTCGCTAGTTAATCCATTTATTATGGGTGCACAAGCAGCGGGTGCACCCGATGAATATCGCTCGGCACTTCTTGATGTATGCACAACGCTAGGAATTATTTTTCAAATCAAAGATGATATGGTTGGGCTT